>Ga0081538_10000455_pt1 | contig 45816 bp, 47 predicted proteins | sample TabmetS5T2R1_FD_71022 | JGI IMG/M metagenome (GOLD analysis project Ga0081538, IMG submission 71022) | Tabebuia heterophylla rhizosphere microbial communities from the University of Puerto Rico - S5T2R1 | ecosystem: Host-associated > Plants > Roots > Rhizosphere ... | reverse complement strand
GGCTTCGGCGCCGGCTCCGTCGGAGGCGGCGGCGGAGGAGGAGGGGGTGGCGGCGGCGGCGGCGGAGGCGGAGGCGGAGGCGGCGGCGGCGGAGGCGGAGGCGGCGGCGGAGGCGGAGGCGGCGGCGGCGGAGCGGCGCCGGGGCCGAACCGGGCCCGGTACGCGGCGGCGCCGAGTGGGAAGAGCGGCCCCATCAGCTCGTGCTGCCCGTCGCCCGCGTCGGCCTCGAAGTAGGAGTGGTAGGCGACGTTGTTCGCCTGGAACCACTCGGCCATACGGTCGATGTAGTACGGGTTGTCACCACCGCCGTGCCCGTCGGGGCGGATCCAGAGGCCCCACTCCGGGTAGCTCATCTGCTTGCCGTGGGCGGCGGCGAACGAGCGATGCCACTGGAGGCCGTGAGCCTGCGTGAGCAGCCAGTTCCACCGCCAGACACGATCGGTGTAGTTCTCGCCCCAGCCGGCGTCGTACGCGTCCATGCCGATGTAGTCGACGTACGCGTCGCCCGGGTAGGCGCGCTCGGGCGCCACCGCCTGCGTCCCGACGTTCGGGCACCAGTCGAACTGGAACTGGGCGCCCGGCACGGCGCGCATCGTCGTGACGATCTGGCGCCAGTAGGCGGCGTAGGCAGCGGGGTCGTCCTTCGCGGTCCAGCGGTAGTGGGGCAGGTTGAACTCCCAGCCGAGGCGCAGGATCGCGTTCGCCTGGCGCCGGGCGATGAGCGTCTGGGCGAGCTGGCGGAAGTGGGCGTTGTAGGCGCCGCTCGCGCCCGCCTGCAACGTCCCGCCGGTCTTGGGGATGAGCGGGACGGAATAGACGACGCGGTACGGCGACTGCGCCCACCGGTCCGCCCACCACACCGGCGAGGCGATGTGCTGCCACGTGTCGTCCGCGAGAAAGTCGACGGCGATCGTCGGCTGCCGTCCGAGCCACGTGCCGAACTCGGCGACGCGCGCCGGGCTCCCGGCACCGCGGAAAACGCCAAGCTGGCGCTGCTGGGCTTGCGCGTCGGGGGCGAGAACGGCGGCCGCGGACGTTCCCACCAGCGCGACCGCAAGGATTGCGACGACCTGGCGGCGGAGGTCCACGACGAGGTCATCGGAAGCGCCCGGCGCCGCAACTTCCCTCATTCGAGTGGACCGCGCCGGCCAGGGCCCGGCCACCGGCCCAGGTACGCTCCTGGGGATGGCCGAAGCCTCTCGTCGGGCGCCGCTACGGGCCGTGCCTGGCGACGCGCCGGGTGATTCCGGACGTGACGAGTCCGCGCCGCCCGACCCCCGGCCACGCCTTCTCGATGTCGCCAGGCGGCGTCTGCCCGTGCTCCTCCTGGCCGCGGCCTTCGGTGCCAGCGCCGCCCTTCTGCTCTCGCAGGTACAGACTCCGAAGTACTCCGCTACAGGACGACTGTTCCTCGTTGATCCGAACCGCGACTTCGGCCTGGATCCCGATCAGGCGCCCTACACGGATCCGCGCCGCTACACGCGAATGCGCGCACAGCTCGTCGCGTCGCGCCCCGTGTTCGAAGGGGTGGCTCAGACCCTCGGAACGACCGCCGAGGACGTGGCCGACCGTGTCGACGTGCTGCCGTCGCGCGAGGCGGACTTCGTGACGATCACCGGAGTGGCGAGCACCGAGGAGGGAGCGGAGCGCCTCGTCTCACTCGTCCAGGACGAGTACGAGGAGGTGACGACCGGCGCCCAGCAGGCCCCGTACCGCCGGGCGATCGAGCAGCTCGATCGCGATCGTGCGGCCCTTCTCCAGGACCTGCGCCGCGTCAACGCGGCCTTGGCGCAGTCCCCGGGTTCCCCTGAGCTGCTCGCCGAGCGCGCGGTGCTGCGCAACGACTATCGGTTCCTCCGGGCCCGACAGGCTACGCTCGCCTCCAATGCCGGCCTTCTCGGCGCCGGCGTCCTGCTCGCGGAGCCGCCCGTCGGGAGCAGCACGCCGATCTCGCCCCGGCCGATGCGGAACGCGGTGATCGGGGGGCTCCTCGGCTTCTTGCTTGCGCTGGCGCTGCTCTGGTGGCGCGCCGGTCGCGACCCCGTGGCGTCTTCCGCGGAGCTCGTGGAGGCCACTCTCGGGGGCCCGCTCCTCGCCGAGCTACCCCTGCCGGGTCGCCGCGGCTCGGCGGCCGGCCTGGACGACGCCTTCGACCAGATCGCGTACGCCATCCTCGCGGAGCGCGAGGCTCGAATCGTGCTCGTCGCTCCCGTTCGCGAAGCGGACCGGCAGCCGGCGATCGTGCTCCGAATCGCCGCTTCCCTCGCTGCCACCGGCAAGCGCCCCGCCATCGTCGACGCCTCGGACAGCCGAGCGCTCACCGAGCGGGCAGGGAGCCGCGACGACCCCGGGCTCAGCGAGGTCGCGCAGCACGAGGGAGGCGCTCGCGCGCTCGTGGGAGCCGTGGAGGCGGCCCCCGGGCGGTGGGTGCCGTTCCTGGGCGCCGGGCAGCGCCGCCGGGCGCACGAACGGGCCGGAAGCTACGAGCAGGCGACGAGCCAATTGCTCCAGGAGTTCGACCTCGTCGTGGTCGACGCCCCACAGGCACGCTCGCTCGCCGCCGCGGTTTCGCTGGAGACGCGAAGTGCCGCCGTCGTCGTCGCGGGCCGCGAGACGCCGCTCGACGCGATCGCCGCCTTGCGACGCGACCTGGTTCTCCTCAAGACGCCGCTGCTCGGCTTCGTCTACGTCCGCGGCCGCTTCGGCGCCGACCGTCGCCTTCGTGCGGTCGCGGACGACGCAGCCGCCCGCCGCCCCCGACCGTGATGGGAGCGAGATGGCGAGGTACCCGGCGCGGGAATCGGGCATCGGCATGACCGTGGAGGTAGAGGCACGCCCACGGTCCGCACACCGCGACGGGCTCCTTCGGCGGCTCGGATCGCGCATCGGTTGGAACATCTGCGACCAGGCTCTGTCGAGCCTGACGAACGCGGCGCTGTCGATCCTCATCGCAAGGGCCGTCGATCAGAACGCCTTCGGGGCCTTCGCGCTCTGCTTCACGATCTACTCGGTCGTCGTCGGGGTTTCGCGCGGGCTCGTCTCGGACCCGCTCACCGTGCGCTACGGCGACGCCTCCGTGCGGAACTACCACCAAGCTCGCCGCGCCGCCGCCGGCTCGGCGCTCCTCGCAGGTCTCGCTGTCGGGCTCGCCCTGTTCGCGTTCGCGCAGATGCAGTCCGAAGCCGTCCGCGAGCCGCTGGTTGCGCTCGCGCTCTGCATGCCCGGCCTCCTCCTGCAGGACGCGATCCGATTCTCCTTCATCACCGAGGGGAAGCCGAGGCGGGCAGCCGCCAACGACCTCGTCTGGGCCCTCCTCCAGTTCGCCGCGGTGGCCTGGCTGCTCCTCGACGATACGTCCTCCGCGGGCCCGTTCGTGCTCGCGTGGGGCGGCGCGGCGGTCGGTGCGGCGCTGTACGGAATCGCTCAGACCAGGGCGGTTCCGGCCTTCCGCTCGGCGCTGCGATGGGCCAAGCAGCACACCGACCTCTCGCGCTTCTTGGTCGCCGAGTACCTCACGTCGCTCGGCGCTCTACAGGTCGCCCTGATCATCATCGGCGCGATCGCGGGCGTCGAGGCGGTCGGTGCGCTTCGCGGCGCCGCCGTCGTGCTCGGCCCACTCAACATCCTCACGTTCGGCGCATTCGCGTTCTCGGTCCCCGAGCTCGTTCGCCGTCGCACGCTGCCGTTGAGGCGGCACGTCCAGCTCGCCGGCCTCATCTCCGGCACCCTCGTGCTCGCCGTGGCGCTGTGGTCGGCCCTGATGCTCGTTCTCCCGACGAGCGTAGGCGTCGAGCTCCTCGGTGATACCTGGCACGACGCCAGGTCGGTGCTGGCTCCGACCGCCTTGCTCATCGCCGGGATCGCAGCCTGTCTCGGTCCCATCTGCGTGCTACGCGCGTTCGGCGCCGTCCGGGCGAGCTTCTTGGTGAGCCTCCTGGTGGCGACGTTGCTCGTCGGCCTCGGAACGCTCGGGGTTGTGGTGGACGACGCCCGCGGAGCAGCAGTTGGGTTCGCAATCGCGCAGTGGGCGGGCGTCCCCGTGGTCTGGATCGTGATGGTCAAGGCGGTGCGCGCCCGCCAGGCACCGGCGTTGGAGGCGGCACACACATGACCCGAGCGCCGTCGGAGAAGATCGCCTACGCCGCCCTCGTCACGATCGTGACGGCCATCGTCGCGCTGCAGCGCATCGCGATCCCCGCCGGCGGGTCGCAGATCTCGGTCGTCCTGCCGATCGTCCTGCTTGCACTCGCGGCGCTCCTCGTGACGGGGGCGCTCGTGGAGGACCGCTACCGAGCGTCGGCGTACCTGCTTGCTTTCGGACTTTGCCTCGCCGCTGCACTGGGGTCGTCGCTCGCCGGCGAGGAAGGCTCGCTCCTCTCCATCCTTCTGCTCGGCGTCCTTTACGCCCCGTTCGTCTACGTCGTTCGCCCAGAGCTCAGGCGCCTGTACCCGCGAGTCGTCGACTTCTTCTGCAGGCTGATGCTCGTCGGCGCCTTCCTCTCGATCGGGATGTGGGCTGCGCAGATGCTCGGGTGGAGGTATCACGACCTCCTCGCGGTCCTTCCCCCGGGCTGGCTGCTGGAGGACTACAACACGTCGTATCCGGTTCGCGCGGAGTCGGAAATCTTCAAGAGCAACGGGATCATCTTCCTCGAGCCCTCGTTCTGCTCACAGTTCCTCGCCCTCGCGCTGATCGCCCAGCTCGAGCTGGGCGGGAAGCGCTGGCGCCTTCCGATCTACGTCGCGGGCATCCTCACGACGGTTGCCGGCACGGGCCTGCTGCTGATCACTTTCGGGCTGATCGTGCTCGCCGTCCGGCGCGGGCCATTCTGGACCGGCGGCATGTTCCTCGTCACCGTCCTCGTGGCGGCGACAGTCGCCGCGACCCCGGTCGGCGAGCTGCTGTCGTCGCGGGCCGGCGAGACACAGGACGAGTCCTCGAGCTTCAACCTTCGCTTCACGGATCCGTATGAGCGCGCCTACGACGCAATCGGCGAGAATGACAGCGCCCCGTTCGTCGGCCGGGGACCGGGTTTCGTGAACCGTGAGACGGACGTGCACTTCGAGTTGACCGGTCTGAACCTGGCGTTCTCGACCCCGACGAAGCTGTTCGCCGAATACGGCCTCATCGCCGGCGCGGCGTTCCTGGCCTTCATCTTCATCGTCTTTTTGTCGAAGGTCCCGTCGTTGACCATCGCCGCCGCCACGCTGTTCCTCCACCTGACACTGTCGGGCAGCCTGCTTCAGCCGTTCACCGTGTACCTCGGCCTCGTCTTCGCATCGATGTTCGCGGTGCCGGCGGCGGTGCCGGCGCTCAGGAGAGCCGGCGCTGTCCCACGCATGGCCCGCACGCCCGCACGGCCGCAGCCATGACGGCTCAGGTCTCCTGCCTGATCCCGTGCTACCACCGCGCCAAGATGCTCAGGGCTGCCCTCGAGCGTCTGCACGATCCGCGCATCGAGCTCGTGGTGGTCAACGCCGAGCGGGACCCGGACGTCGCCGAGGCGGTCGCGAGCGTGGCTGGCGCGATCGAGGTCCCGCGCGACGGCTCGGGGTTCGCCGCAGGCGTGAACGCAGGCATGGCGCATGTCACCACCGAGTACGTCGTCTGCATGAACGACGACATCCTCATCGACCCCGACGCCGTCCTAGCGCTCACAGATCCGCTCGCCGGGGGGCTCGCGGACGCGACGGTGCCGGCGATCGCGACCCCGAACGGCGAGCTCGAGCCGACCATCCGCGCGCTGCCGACGCCCGGGCTTCTGTTCCGCGAGTGGTTCCTCTTCCCCGAGCGACGTGTCGGCGCGCTCGCACGCGCGGTTCACGTCGAGAAATGGCGTCGGCCGGCTGCGACCGAGCCGATCGAGGCTGCGGGGACGCCGGTGATCGCGACGACCTCCGCGCTGCTGCGCGAGCTGCCGCTGCCCGAGGACTACTTCCTCAACTGGGACGAGATGGAGTGGTTCTGGTTGCTTCGTGAACGAGGCAAGCGCGTCCTCTACCTCCCCGGAATCCAGGCGGTGCATCTCGGCGGCGGCCAGCAGGAGATCTCGGCGTTCAGGTCCCGGCTTCTGACGCAGAACGCCGTCCGCTTCGTCCGGAGGACGCAGGGGCCCAGCGCGGCCCGACGAGCGTTCGCGGTCATGGCGCTGTACAACCTGCGTCTGGTGGTCGTTGCCCTCCTTCGCCGTGCGGTGAGGGGCGCCGGGCACGCGCAGACGCTGCATGCCCGCGTGGAGGGCCTGAAGGCCGTCACCGAGAGCTGGCGCGAGACGAAGTGAGCGGGCACTTCGGGGCCGAGGCGGCCGGCGCCGCCCAGCGGCTGCTCTGGATCCCGGTCGCCTACCTCGCCGTCATCACCGTGGCCGGCTTGCGGCAGCCGGCGCGGATCCCGCAGGCCTCCGCCTCGAGGTCGGTGGTCGTTCTGGTGCCGGCTCACGACGAGGAGGATCACGTCGAGGAGACGGTGCGAAGCCTGCTCGCGACGGACTACGACCCAGCGCTACGACGCGTGGTCGTGGTCGCAGATAACTGTTCAGACGCAACGGCAGACCGAGCGCGCCGGGCGGACGCCGAGGTATGGGAGCGAATCGATCCGGGCCGCCGCGGGAAGGGCGCTGCGCTCGCCTGGGCCGTCGGCCGCCTCACCGATGAGCCGGGCTGGGAGACGGTCGTCGTCGTCGACGCCGACACGCGAGTGGATCCGGGGTTGCTCCGGGCGCTGAACGATCGGATGGCCGCCGGCGCCGAGGTCGTCCAGAGCGAGCAGCGGGTCGCCAACCCGGCCGACACCGTCGTCTCGCGGCTCGCAGAGGCGTCGTTCGCCGTCCAGTCGGTTCTGCGCCAGCGCGGTCGCGCCGCCCTGGGAGCCGCCGCGAAGCTCCAGGGAAACGGCATGGCCTTCAGTCGCGCTGTGATCGAACGACACGAATGGACGTCCGATGCCCTCACCGAGGACATCGACGCGTGGCTCACACTCCTCCGCCGCGGCGTCCGGCCGCGCTTCGAGCCGCGCGCGCGCGTCGCGGGCTTGATGCCGACGACGCTGGCAGCCGCACGGGTGCAGCGGGCGAGATGGGAGGCCGGACGCCTCCAGCTCGTGCGGCGTCACCTGTCCGGAGGTTTGCGAGAGGCCGCCGCACGCCGGGATCTCGTCCTGCTCGAGGCTGTGGTCTCGGAGCTGGTTTTTCCCCCGCTCGCAATCCTCGCTGCGGCGATTGGAGCGGCCGGTCTCGCCCGGGCCCTTGCGACGGGTCGACCAGGCAGCGCCCCGGCGCAAGCCGGCGTGCTCGCGACCCACGCACTCGCCGGCCTCGTCGTTTCGCGCGCCTCCCCGAAGACCTACGCGGCGCTGGCCCTCGCGCCCGCCGTGGTGGCGTGGAAGGTCGCCCTCAAGCTCGAGCTCGCCCTCGGCCGCGGACCGACCGGCTGGAGCCGGACGCCACGGCCGAAGAATGACCCTCGCGCGCGTCCTTAAAGTACGGCTCGTGGCGTTGGTCGGCGTGATACCGGCGGCAGGCTCGGCGACCCGGCTGGGGCCGCTGCCGTCGTCGAAGGAGGTCCTCCCGGTCGGGGAGCGTCCGGTGATGGACTATCTCGTCGAGCGGATGCGCGCCGCCGGTTGCGACGAGATTCGTGTCGTGACACGGGCGGACAAGGTGGACGTCGTCGAGCGGGCGAAGGAACTCGAGCTGCGGCTCGTCCTTGGCGATCCGCCCACGGCGGCTGAGTCGGTCGCGTCGGGCCTGGATGGGCTCGCGGCGGAGGACGTGGTCCTGCTCGGCTTCCCCGACTCGATCTGGGAGCCCGCAGACGGCTTCCTGCGACTCCTCGACGCCCTCGACGGCGAGTGCGCCGCCGTCCTCGGGCTCTTCCGGACCGCAGACCTGGAACGCTCGGACGTCGTCTCGCTGGACGAGGACGGGGTCGTCACGGCGGTCGACATCAAGCCCCAGCGGCCGGAGTCCGAATGGATCTGGGGGTGCGCGGCCGTCCGCGCGACGGCGCTTGCGGACGTCGCGTCCGCGGGCGAGCTCGGTCGCCATTTCGGCTCGCTTGCCCGGCGAGGGCTCGTCCGGGGAGTCCGGCTCTCCGACCGGTGGGTCGACGTCGGCACGAGAGCGGGCCTGAGCCGTGCGCGAACGACCGTGGCGGTGACATGAAGGTTCTCCTGACCGGCCATCACGGCTACATCGGCTCGATCGTCGCCGAGGTCCTGCGCGACGCCGGCCACGAGGTCACCGGGCTCGACACCCTCTACTACGAGGGTTGCGACCTCGGCGATCCGCCGGACGGCGAGATTCCGACGCTCCAGGCCGACCTGCGGGACATCCGTCCCGAGCAGCTGACGGGCTTCGACGCCGTCGCACACTTCGCGGCGCTCTCCAACGACCCCATCGGCGACCTGAACCCGGAGCTGACCCGCGACATCAACTTCCGCGCGACCATCGGCCTCGCCGAGGCTGCGCGCGACGCGGGCGTGGAGCGCTTCGTCTTCTCGTCGTCCTGCTCGATGTACGGCGCGGGCCACGAGAAGCCGGTCGACGAGACCGCCCCGCTGAACCCGCTGAGCGCGTACGCGGAGTCGAAGGTGCGGTCGGAGGAAGGGCTCGCGAAGCTCGCCGAGGACGGCTTCTGCACCGTCGCGCTCCGGAACGCCACGGCCTACGGCGTCTCCCCCAGGCTTCGCGTCGACCTCGTCCTGAACAACCTCGTCGGATGGGCGTTCACGACGGGGAAGGTGAAGATCATGAGCGACGGGACGCCCTGGCGGCCGCTCATCCACATCGAGGACATCGCACGGGCGACCCACGCCGCGCTAACGGCGCCGGCGGACGCCGTCCACGGCCAGGCCTTCAACGTCGGCCGCGATGAGGACAACTACCAGGTGCGCGAGCTCGGCACGATCGTGGAGCAGGTCGTCGGCGGCGAGGTGGAATACGCCGGCTCCGGCGATCCGGACCCGCGCAGCTACCGCGTCGACTTCTCGAAGTTCGCGCGGACGTTCCCGGACGCCGGCTTGAGCTGGGACGCGCGCCGCGGCGCGGAGGAGCTGCGTGACGCCTACGCCGCGGTCGGGCTGACGCTCGAGCAGTTCGAGAGCGACCGCTACATCCGCCTCAAGCGGCTACGCACGCTGATGGATTCAGGCCGGCTGGACGACCAACTACGCTGGCGCGCATGATCTTCACGCCCACAGAGCTGGAAGGCGCCTTCGTCATCGACCTCGAGCGGCGGGAGGACGAGCGTGGATTCTTCGCCCGCACGTTCTGTGTGAACGAGTTCGCCGAGCACGGGCTGAAGACGGAGCTCGTGCAGGGGAACACCTCCTGGAATCCTCGCCAGGGGACGCTCCGCGGGATGCACTTCCAGCGGGAGCCGAACGCCGAGGTCAAGGTGATCCGCGCCACGCGCGGGGCGATCCACGACGTGATCATCGACCTGCGTCCCGACTCTCCGACGTTCAAGCAGTGGGTCGGCGTCGACCTCACCGAGGAGAACCGGCGGGCGCTCTACGTCCCGGAGGGGTTCGCCCACGGCTTCCAGACACTCACGCCCGACTGCGAGGTGCACTACCTCGTGACCGAGTTCTACACCCCCTCTGCCGAGGGCGGCGTCCGGTGGGACGACCCGGCGTTCGCCATCGACTGGCCCGACCCCGCCAACGCGTTCCTGTCGCCGAAGGACGCGTCGTGGCCGGACTTCGACGGATGATCATCGTCGACCGCGCGCTCGACGAGCGCGCCAAGGCCGGGAACCCGATCCGGGTCGGGATGATCGGCGCCGGCTTCATGGGCCGCGGGATCGCGCGGCAGATCCTGACCGCCGTCCCGGGGATGCGGCTCGTGGCGATCGCGAACCGGACCCTCGACAAGGCGCGGGAGGCGTACTCGGCGCTGGACGAGGAGCCGACGCTCGTGGACTCGGAAGCCGCGCTCTCGTCCGCGATCTCCGAGGGGCGCTACGCGATCACGGACGACCCGCTGCTCCTCGCACGACAGCCGGAGATCGAGGCGATCATCGAGGTGACAGGAGCGGTCGAGGACGGCGTCGGCCCCGTGCTGACCGCGATCGAGCACGGCAAGCACGTGATCCTGATGAACGCGGAGCTCGACGGAACCGTCGGCCCCATCCTCAAGACCTACGCCGACCACGCCGGCGTCGTCTACACGAATGCCGACGGCGACCAGCCCGGCGTCCAGCTGAACCTCTTCCGGTTCGTGCAGGCGATCGGCGTCCGGCCCGTGCTGTGCGGGAACATCAAGGGACTCCACGACCCGTACCGCAACCCGACGACGCAGGAGGGGTTCGCGAAGCAGTGGGGTCAGAACCCGTGGATGGTCACGTCGTTTGCCGACGGCACGAAGATCTCCTTCGAGCAGGCGATCGTCGCCAACGCAACCGGGATGCGGGTCGCGAAGCGCGGCATGCACGGCCCGACCGTCGAGACGGGGACGCACGTCGACGTCGCGCGTGAGCTCTTCTCGGTCGAGGAGCTGACCGACGGCCCGGGGATCGTCGACTACGTCGTCGGAGCGGTTCCAAGCCCCGGCGTCTTCGCGCTCGGGACCCACGACGACCGGGTCCAGCAGCACTACCTCAACCTCTACAAGCTCGGCGAGGGGCCGCTCTACTCGTTCTACACGCCGTGGCACCTGTGCCATTTCGAGGTCCCGATCACCGTCGCGCGGGCCGTGCTCTTCTCCGACGCCGCAATCGCGCCGCTCGGCGCGCCGCTCGTCGACGTCGTCGCAGCGGCGAAGGTCGATCTCGAAGCCGGCCAGGAGCTCGACGCGCTCGGCGGCTACACGATGTACGGGCTCGCGGAGAACGCCGACGTCTCCGCCTCGGAGCGCCTCCTCCCGCTCGGCCTCGCCCCCGGCTGCCGCCTGACCCGGGACGTCGCGAAGGACGAGGTGCTCACCTACGACGACGTCGACATCCCGGACGGCCGGCTCGTCGACCGCCTGCGGGCCGAGCAGAACGAGAAGTTCGCCGCCGCGCCGGCCTGAGCCGCCCTACCAGATGCGCCACGGCGCCTCGCCGGAGGTCCACATCTCCTCGAGCACCATCTTGTCCCGGAGCGTGTCCATCGGGTGCCAGAAGCCCGTGTGCTTGTAGGCCTTCAGCCGCCCCTCGGCCGCCAGCCGGTTGAGCGGCTCGCCCTCGAGCATCGTCTGGTCGCCTTCGATGTAGTCAAAGATCGCCGGCTCGAACACGAAGAAGCCGCCGTTCACCCAGCTGCCGTCGCCGAGCGGCTTCTCCAGGAAGCTCGTGACCTCGCTGCCGCCGCCCTCGAGCGACAGCATGCCGAACCGGCCGGGAGGCTGTACCGCGGCGACGGTCGCGCCGGCGCCGGACTCGCGATGGAACTCGACCTCTGCGGCGATGTCGATGTCGCTGATGCAGTCGCCGTAGGTGAGGCAGAACGTCTCGTCGGCGAGGAACGACCGCAGGCGGGCGAGCCGGCCGCCCGTCAGCGTTCCGTCGCCCGTGTCCACGATCGTCACCGTCCACGGCTCGGCCGTCGAGGCATGCGTCGTCATAGCGTTGTTGCCGAGGTCGACGGTGACGTCCGTCGTGTGCAGGTAGTAGTTCGCGAAGTACTCCTTGATCACGTAGCCCTTGTAGCCGGCTGCGATCACGAAGTCGGTGACGCCGCCCGCGGCATAGATCTTCATGATGTGCCAGAGGATCGGCTTGTCCCCGATGTCCACCATCGGCTTCGGCCGGACGGCACTCTCCTCGCTGATCCGGGTTCCGTAGCCGCCGGCAAGGATGACCGCCTTCACGCGCGCGCCCTCGCGTCCGCGTAGAGCCGCGCGGCGAGTGCGCCTGCGATCAGGATCCAGCCGGCGAGCTCCGCGCCCTCTTCGACCGCGACCTCGATGGTCGTGGCCCACGTCTCCTCGTCCTCCACGTAGAGGGCCGACGTCACTTCCCCGACGACGGCGAGAGCGAGCAGGGCAAGGCCGACGAGGAGCGCAGTTCCGATCACGTTTGGGTGCCGCCGCGCCATCCCGAACAGGATGACGAACACGAAGGCGAGGAGCGGCAGGTAGACGACCGGCCACACGACCCGCTCGAGCGAGACCTCCGAGTCGAGGAGCTGGACCGAACGCTCGGCCAGCCGCTCGTGGAAGCTGAGGGCGTCGTCGAGCGAGAAGAACGCGAGCGCCCCGGCCACCAGGAGCCGAACGCGATCCAGCGTCGGGACGACAACAGCCGGGACGAAGAGGAAGAATGCCGCGGCGAACGTGCTCATCGACGAAGCCCAAGCGAAAACGTTGAGCTCCTCGTCGGCATCGAGCGCGTCGATATCGGCGTCGAGCGCGAAGTTCGCGACCTCTCCCACCGACTGTAGGACCACCGCCGCCAGCGCGACGCCGGCGGCCGTCCAGACGATCGTCCGGGCTTCCACGCGCCAGAGCGTAGAGCCTTGACCGAGTCGGATCGTCTTCTCCGGACGGGGCTCGTCCTCGCAATCGTCGCGAGCATCGGCCAGACGCTCGCCCACGTCTTCAACCTTTTCGCGCTCGACGACCGCTACTACCACCTCGACGTGAGCTCCGAGGGAACCGCGTTCTCCTGGGCGAGCACGGCGGCGACCTTCGCGGCCGCCTGCGGCGCGCTGCTGCTCGCCGCCCGCCCGGAGACCCGGCGCCGGAGCCTGATGCTCGTGCTCGGCGCCTCGCTCGCATATGTCTCGCTGGACGACTTCATCGAGCTGCACGAGCGGTCCGGCGACTGGGTCTCCGACCGGATCGGCGCGCCCGACTTCGTGGGGCCACGGCTTTGGGTCTTCCTCTTCCTCCCGATCCTCGCCGCGGCGGCGCTTCTCCTCGTCTGGACGGCGAGCCAGGCGCCGCCGCGGCCGCAGCGGTACCTGTTCGCAGGCATGGGGCTGCTCGTCGCGGCCGTGATCAGCGAGGCGCTCGGCATCCTGACGAAGTGGCTCGAAGAGCACGGGATCGAGAGCCCGCACCGGCTCAGGGCGGGCCTCGAGGAAGGGCTCGAGCTCGCAGGTTGGGTGCTGATCGCCGCAGCCCTGATCGCGATGCTCTACGAGCCGGTCAGTGACAGCGGCCGGAGCCGCGGTCCGTGAACTCCTCTCCCTCGACCGGGACGAACTCCCAGTCGTAGCCGCCGTCGTAGAGCGTCAGACGCAGCACGCCGAAGCTCTCGGCGCTCTGTTCCTCGGTCGTCGGGAGAGCCTCCCCGACCTCGCGGAGGCTCGCGCCGCCGGTCCCGACGACGAACTCCCGGATCCCTCGATCCGCGTCCGGGCCGCCGTCCGGGGTCTGCGGCGCAAACCGCTGGTAGTTGTGGTCGTGACCGTTGAGCACGAGGTCGGCGCCCGCGTCGTACAGCAGGCGCCAGAACGGGTCGGTCGCCGGGTCCGAGCCGTGCGTTGCGCCCGCACTGAACCGCGGGTGGTGCCAGAACGCGAGCGTGCATAGTCTCGTGTTCGCGGCGAGGTCCTCCCGTAGCCAGCGCTCCTGAGGCGACCCGGGCCAGCAACCGCCGAGCCTCTCCGCGTCGCAGTTGCTGTTCAGCGCGACGACGTGCCACCGGCCGATGTCGAAGCTGTAGTAGCCGAGCCCCCACTGGCCCGCCGACTCGCCGAAGTAGTCGAAGTAGGCCGCTGCGTCCTTCTGGAAGTACGCGTACTCGTGGTTTCCGGGCGCCGGACGCGTGCGGTCCTTGAATTGGCCCCACGGCGGGTCGTAGCAGGAGTCGAACTCCTCGTTCAGGCCCTGGTCGTAGGCGAGGTCCCCGAGCACGAGCACCGTGGCGCTCGGCTCGGCCGCGACGAGCCGAGCGGTTGCATCGTCGTTCTCGTTGTCGCAACGTGCGATGTCCCCCACCGCCAGCACCGTGACGGCGTCACGGCGAGGCTCGGCGGAGCCGTTCTCGTCGCCGGCGCAGCCGACGAGCAGCGCAAGCGCTGCGCCCAGCGCTGCGAGGGCTTTCACTGCTGCAGCCGAAGCGCCGGGAAGAGGATCACGTCCCGGATCGTGTCCTTGCCGGTGAGCACCATCGCGAGCCGGTCGATGCCGAGCCCGAGACCGCCGGTCGGCGGCATCCCGTACGAGAGCGCCTCGACGTAGTCGGGGTCGCCCTGCTCACCGCCGGCCTGCCCTTCCTGCTGGGCGAACCGCTCGGCCTGCTCGTCCGGGTCGTTGATCTCGCTGAACGCATTCCCCAGTTCCATACCGCCGACGAAGTATTCGAACCGCTCGACGATGGTCGGGTCGTCGTCAGTCGCCCGCGCGAACGGCGAGAGCTCGACCGGGTAGTCGTGGAGGATCGTCGGTTCGATCAGGCTCGGCTCGACGAAGGAGCTCAGCGCGTGGTCGGCGAGCTGCGCCCAGCTCTTGTCGGCGGCCGTGTCGACGTCCTTCTCCTCGAGCCGTGCGCGGAGCTCGTCGGCATCGCGGGTCCACAGCCCGTGGCCGTCGAGTGCCTCCACGAGCTTCACGCGCGTCCACGGCCCGGCCAGATCAACCTCATGACCGCGAAACGAGACCCGTGTCGTCGCGAGCACCTCCTCCGCGACGGTCGGGACCAGCTGCTCGATCCGTTTCATCGTGTCGCGGTAGTCGGCGTACGCCTCGTACCACTCCAGCATCGTGAACTCGGGGTTGTGCTTGTAGGACACGCCTTCGTTGCGGAAGTCCTTGCTCAGCTCGTAGACCTTGTCGAGGCCGCCGACGATCAGCCGCTTGAGATACAGCTCGTCCGCGATCCGGAGGAAGTAGTCGCGGTCGAGGTGGTTGTAGTGGGTCACGAACGGCTCGGCGAAGCCTCCGCCGTAGCGCGGCTGGAGCACCGGGGTCTCGACCTCGACGAAGCCGGCCTCGTCGAGGTTGCGGCGGATGGCGGTCACCATCCGGGCGCGGACCTCGGTGTCCCGGCGCGACTCCTCGTTCATCAGGAGGTCCAGATAGCGCTGGCGGTACCGCGTCTCCGTGTCCTGGATGCCGTGGAAGGTGTCCGGCAGCGGCCGCTTGATCTTCGCGAGCGGCACCAGCTCGTCGACGGCGAGGGACGGCTCGCCGCGCCGCGTCTTCGCAGGGCGACCCTCGGCGCCGACGATGTCGCCGAGGTCGACGTCGATCTCGCCCGTCCGCTCGTGGGCGCAGAGCAGCTGGATCCGGCCCGAGCGGTCGACCAGGTCGAGGAAGACGAGCTTCCCCATGTCGCGCCTGGCCATCACCCGCCCGGCCACCCGACGGGTCGCCTCCGCCTCCTCCCCGGCCTCGAGCGGCTCCGCCTCGGTGCGAACGTCGGCGATTTCGACGCGGTCGGGAAAACGTTTGGGCAGGCCGCTCATGGCGCGCGAGTCTACGTGGAGGGTTTGGCGGAGGATCGCTCGTCGGCGGGGGGCGATGGTCGTTCGGAGGCAAGGACGCAGGGAGCGCCCGTATCAGTCGGTACGGGGGCGACTGAGGTCGCAATCTCCGGGCGACCAGCGCCGTCCGCCGGCACAGCCGGTCCTCCGCCGAACCCTCCTTACCCCCAGATCAGCCAGCCGAGGAAGATGCCGACCAGCAGCGAGATGCCACTCGCGGCGAACACGACGGTCTGAACCCGCTCGCCGAGCGGTCGCGTCTCACGCTGCTCCTCGGCAGCGCTCGGCAGCCCGGCTCGGACGTACGGCGGCGCGTCGGCCCCCAGCTGCCGGAATGCGGAGACCCAGACCTCCTGTGGCGGCGCGCCGAGGTCGTCCAGCGCCCGCAGCGCCGCGCCCTGACCCTCGTGGAGGAGCGCGATCAGGAGGTGCTGCGTGCCGATCGCACCCTGGCCGAGCCGCTCGGCCTCCGCCGGCGACGTCTCGAGGATCCATCTCAACCGCGGAGTCAGCGGGAGCTGACCCGGCGGTGGTTCCTCCTGCCCTCGGCCGACGACCCTCGCGACCCAGTCGCGGGTCGGTTCGAGTGCGACGCCGTGCGACTTCAGCGTCGTCGCCGCACGCCCGTTCTCGCGGATCAGCCCGAGCAGCAGGTGCTCGGTGCCGATGTAGCCATGGTTCAGCCCGCGCGCTTCTTCCTGGGCGAGCACTATCACCTGCCGCGCGCTCTCGGTAAAGCGCTCGAACATGGCATGGAGGGTAGAGAGGCGGTGGGACGGGCTAGGCCGCTCCGCGCTGCTCGCGCAACTCGCGCCGGGCGAGGAATGCCGCCCTTAGGGCCGTGCCGGCCGCGACGCCCAACGACCAGACGAACCAGCCGACGCACGCGAAGAAGACGTAAATCGACCACTGCCAGTAGCGACCGAGGAAACGGTCGCAGTCATGGCACGCCAGACCATCCGCGGATGCTCGAGTCCATCCCATGAACACGAAAGCGATTGCGAGCAGCCCGCCGAGCCAGACAACTAGCCACCCGCGCCGGGCCGGCGATGCGACGAGAAACGCAAGGAGGGCTCCGACGAGCGCAATGCCGCCGAGCACGAGCAGCGCCATCGTCAGAAGCGTAACCGGCGCCGCGGAACGGGCTCTGCCCGTTCCGCCGGAACGTCCTCGTGAGAAGGAACCCCGAGCGAGCTCGATGCCGCGCGGCGCGAAGCGCCGCCCGGCTCGATTCGGTCGCGGAAGTCGTGAGACTTTCCGCGAAGGAGCGCCGCAGGCGCGACCGGCTAGGCGGCCTTAATCTCGAGGATCTTGTACTTCAGGGGCTTCCCGCGAGGGGTCTGCACCTCGACGGTCTCGCCCTTCTTCTTGCCGATGATCGCGCGGCCGACGGGGGACTCGTTCGAGAGCTTCTGTTCGGACGGGTTCGCCTCGGCGGAGCCGACGATGTGGTACTCGACCGTCTCCTTCGCGGCGACGTCACGCAGGCGCACCTTCGAGCCGACGCTCACGACGTCCTTCGAGATCTCCTTCTTGTCGATCACGCGGGCCGCCAACAGGCGCTCCTCGAGCTGGGCGATCCGGTGCTCGAGCATCGCCTGCTCGTTCTTCGCGTGGTCGTACTCGGCGTTCTCGCTGATGTCGCCGAACTCTCGTGCGACGCGGATGCGATCGGCGACCTCCCGCCGCTTGTCGGTCGAGAGATACTCGATCTCGTCCTTCAGCTTCTTGTAACCCTCGGGGGTGAGGATCACTTCCTTCACTGGAATGGCCTCCTTGACCCAAAAAAAGCGCCGGCCCTGAGAGGCCGTCGCGGAAGCGGGGCATGGTAGCGACACACACGGACGCCGTCAACACCTGTTAGCTACCTTTTTCGCGCCGTATGCAGGCCAATCTCCGGTCACCTTGGCGCGTCGGCGACGTCGAGATCCCGACGCGCGTCGTGCTCGCGCCCATGGCAGGCGTCAGCGTGCAGGCATTTCGCCGGCAGGGCCGCCGGTACGGGGCCGGGCTCGTCTGCTCGGAGATGGTCAGCTGCGCCGGCCTCGAGCACCGGAACGAGCGGACGCTGGGGTACCTCCGGATCGCGTCGGACGAGCACCCGCTGGCGATCCAGATCTTCGGCGGCGATCCGACGACGATGGCGGAGGCGGCCCGCATGGTGGAAGCGGCGGGCGCCGACCTCGTCGACATCAACTTCGGCTGCCCGGTCAAGAAGGTGACGAAGACCGGGGCAGGCGCAACTTGCCTGGCCGAGCCGGAGCGCGCCGTCGCGATCGTCCGAGCCGTCGCCCATGCGGTCTCGGTGCCGGTGTCGGTGAAGATGCGCCGCGGCCTGGAGGACGGCTCGCGCGCGTGCCTCGACCTCGGTCCGCGACTCGTGGACGCCGGCGCGGCGACGCTTACGCTCCATCCCCGTTCGGCGAAGCAGATGTACACGGGCGAGGCGGACCATTCGCTGACCGCGGAACTGGTCGAGCTCGTGGACGTCCCCGTGATCGCGTCGGGCGACGTCACGTCGCGGGCTCGCGCGCAGACCGTCCTCGCAACGACCGGCGCCGCCGCCGTGATGGTCGGCCGGGCCGCCCAGGGCAACCCGTGGGCGATCCGCGAGATCGTCGGCGACTCGGACGAGCAGCCCACCCGAGAGGAGGTCGTCGCCGAGCTCATCCTCTTCATGCGCGAGACCGTCCGGGAACTCGGCGAGCGCAAGGCGACCGGGTTCCTGAAGAAGTTCTACGGCTGGTACCTCGGCCGCGGCCGGTTCCCCCGGCCGTTCAAGCAGGAGCTCGTCGAGCTGACGACGGTCGCCGAGGTCGAGGACCGGCTCCTCGCGGTCGCACCGGGCGCCCAGTTCGTGCTGGCGCGGCTCGAGCATGAGCACCCGCAGCTGGACGAGGTCGAGCTCGACCTGCCGATCTCGATCTACGGCGGAGGCTGACCAACCGCCTTTCTTAGCGCGATTCGGCCGAGCCGAAAGCGGGAAAAGCCATCTCGACCTCGAGAAAGGGGTGCACGAGATGGCAATGAGGACAGACAGAACCCGCTACGACGACGACGCGCGATACGACGAGGAAACGCGGGTCGACGACGACACGCGCGTCGACGAGAAGGTCGACGGCGCGCAGCGGACCGAGATGCGCACGGAGCACACGACGAGCCGCGACCCGTACGCGGGCATCCACGCGGCGCGCGAGCGCTTCGGCGGGATCGACATCCCGGCGAGCCTCGTGGGAATGCTGACCGCGCTCTCGACGGTGCTCATCCTCGCGGGCCTCGTCGGCGCCGCGTTCGGTGTCGTCGGCTACCAGACCGGCCTCGAGGCCGACGCGGAGGATCTCTCGATCGGCAGCCTCATCGGCGGCGTCGCGATCCTCTTCGTCGCGTACCTGATCGGCGGCTGGGCCGCCGGCCGCATGGCGCGGTACGACGGCGCGCGGAACGGCTTCGCGACAGGCGTCTGGACGCTGATCTTCGCCGCGATCCTCGCCGGGCTCGGCGCCTGGGCGGGCGCGGAGTACGACGTCTTCGAGAACGTCGATCTGCCGCAGTGGTTCGACGAGGACGCCCTGACGTTGGCCGCGATCGCGAGCGGCGTCGGCGCGATCCTCGCGATGTTCATCGGCGGAATCATCGGCGGCCTGTGGGGCGAGCGGTACCACCGCCGCGCCGACACGACGATCGCCGATACGCGCAAGCAGACCGTCCGCACCGACGAGCGCGACTCGGAGCGGGTCTAGAGTCGAATAGGGGCGGCGCAAGCCGCCCCTATTGATTCCTGTCCCAGAGGATCCGTAGCCCCTCGAGCGTGAGGAACGGATCGACCTTCTCGATCGTCTGTGCATGCGGGGCGATCAGCTCCGCGAGCCCGCCGGTTGCCACCGCGGGCGCCTCGGCGCCGAGCTCGCTGCGGATCCGCCTCACGATCTCGTCCACCTGGCCGGTGAACCCGTAGACGAGGCCCGACTGGAGAGCCGATCCGGTCGTCTTGCCGATGACAGTCTCGGGCGCCGAGAAGTCCACGCGGAAGAGGCGCGCTGCGCGGACGAAGAGCGCGTCCATCGAGACTTCGATCCCCGGAGCGAGCACCCCACCGACGTACTCGCCGTCGGGCGAGACGACGTCGAAGTTCGTCGAGGTGCCGAAGTCGACCACGATCGCAGGAGCGCCGTAACGCTCGAGCGCGGCGACGGCGTTCGCGATCCGGTCCGGGCCGACCTCACGCGGGTCGTCGTAGCGGATCGGGATCCCGGTCTTGGCCCCAGGTCCCACGACGATGATCCGCGCGTCGGCCCAGCGCCCGGCGAAGTCCTCGTACGCCTGGACGAGCGGCGGCACCGTCGAGCTGAGGCAGATGCCGTCGATCGAGTCGAGGTCGAAGAGACCGGCGAGCAGGACGCCGAGCTCGTCGCCGGTGCGCTCGCGCTCGGTCGCTACGCGCCAGGTGTTACCGAGATCGCCGTCCCGAAACAGCCCGAAGACGGTCTGGGTGTTGCCCGCGTCGACCGCTAGAAGCAAGCGCTATTCGTCGTCGCGGAGCGGCTCGCCGATGCGGTCCGCCAATGCTTCGGCGGTCAGCTTCGGCTCCTCGCCGTCGCCGCGAAGCTCCTCCACCGTGACGTCGCTCGAGGTGTAGACCTCGGCGCGCGGGATCATCCGGGTCGGGCGGTTCTTGTCCCAGACCCAGACGTCCTCCATGCGCAGGTGGAAGAACGGGTAGCTCGGCTGCGGGACGTAGCGGAGGTCGAGGGTGTTGCAAAGGTACGTGGCGTCCTGCGTGAGGACGCAGTACCGGAACAGGCCGAAAACGGCCGTGTACTCCTTCTTCAGCTGTAGCTCGAGCTCCGCCTCGAACTCGTCGAGCTCGTCGAGATGCGACATGGGGTCATTGTAGTGCTGCGAGTAGAGCCTGCACCGGGCCCCGCCCCGGCACTTCCAGAGCGGGATCCAGCTCGGCCAGCGGCTCCAGGACGAACGCCCGTTCCGCCATGCGGGGATGGGGGATCTCGAGGCCCGGCTCGTCGATCTCCCGGCTGTCGTACAGCAGGATGTCGAGGTCGATCGTCCTCGGCCCGAAGCGAGGGCCGTGCCGTGTGCGGCCGAGATCCCGTTCCAGGTCGAGCAGCACCGTCAGCAGATCGCGCGGCTCGAGGCTCGTCTGGAGCCGCGCCACACCGTTCAGGAACCGCGGCTGGTCCTCATAGCCGACCGGGTCCGTCTCCCTGAGACGGGAGACGCGCTGAACGTCGATGTGCTCGTGCGCGTCCAGCCGCGCGAGTGCCGTGCGAATGGTCTGATCGCGGTCGCCGAGGTTCGCGCCGAGGGCGAGGTAGACGAGCGGCATGACCCCGCTATGGTGTCTGTATATGCGCCGACTTGGGGTCGTCTTGGCGTTGCTCGCCGTAGCTGCGCCAAGTCCGGCGCAGGCGGTGCCCGCTGCGCGCGTGGCGGACGGCCCGGAGCTGGGTCGCTACGCCTACACGCTGCTCGGCGTGCGGGCCGATCCGCGGGTCGAGCGCGTCCTCGCCCGGAGTGGGGGCACGATCGTCTCGCCGCAGCTCCACATCTGGCGCCTGCCGACCGCGACGGCGCAGCGGCTGATCCCGCGCCTCCGGCCCGCCGTCCGCTTCGCCGAGCCGGACCGGCCGATCCCGCCGCAGTCGCACCTCCCCGGGATCGACCCGCTCTCGGCGCCGTCGACCGGCTGGCACCTGTACCGGATCGGCGCCGACAAGGCGGAGCCGCCCGGCCCGGGTGTGCCGCTCACGATCCTCGATTCGGGCCTGGACGTAAGCCACATGGAGTTCCGCGCCCGGCCGAACACGACCGTCCTCAACGAGCAGCAGGTGGAGCTCGGCGACGAGTACCACGGGACGATTGTCGCCTCCACCGCGGCGGCGCCCATCGACGGTGTGGGAGCGATCGGCGTCTACCCGCAGGCCGTCCTCCGCGCGTTCGATCTCTGGTTCCTGTCGGAGTCGCTGATCGTCCAGGGCGTGAGCCGGGCGGCCGCGCAGGGCGCCGGCGTGATCAACCTCAGCCTCGGCGGCGACGAGCCGTCGCGCGCGATGTACGAGGCGATCGTCATGGCGTTCGGCCGCGGTTCGATCGTCGTCGCGGCGGCCGGGAACGAGCGGCTTCGCGAGGACCCGCCGATCTACCCGGCCGGGTTCCCCCACGTCCTGACGGTCGGATCCACCGACGTGAACGACCTTCCGTCGGGCTTCTCGTCCACCAGCCCGGCGGTGGATCTCGCCGCGCCGGGTGAGGGGATCCCGTGGCAGCACCCGACCGACCCGGCTCTGAGCGGCACGGTGAACGGGACGAGCTTCTCGGCGCCGCAGGTCTCGGCCGCCACCGCCTGGGTGTGGACTGCACGTCCCGGGATCGAGAAGACGCAGCTGCTCGAGGTGATGCGGCACTCGGCGAGGGACGTCGCGCCGCGGGGCTTCGACAACCGGACGGGGTTCGGGGTGCTGAACATCCCTGCCGCACTCGCGCGCGCGCTTCCGCCCGTCGACCCGATGGAGCCGAACGACGACGTCGACCACGTGAAGGCGCACGGCATCTTCCGCTTCGCCGCCCGGCCGCTGACCGCGCCGGGCCGTCGGCGCGCCGCTCTCAACGCCCGGCTGCACAGTTCCGAGGATCCGGACGACGTCTACCGGTTCTGGGTCCCGCCGAATCGGGCGGTCACCGCGCGCGTTCGGCCGACTGCCGACGTCAACGTCGCTGTCTGGGCCGCGGGCACCCGCAGCGTCTACGAGCGCGGCCGGGCCAGGCGGCGGGACCTCGTCGCGGCCAGCGCGCGGCGGGGCAGCCGCACAGAGACGGTTCGTATCGAGAACAGGCAGAAGCGCGGCTTCTACGCCTACCTGGACGTCTTCCCCGCGAAGGGCGTCCGCTCGACGCGGTACTCGCTCGACGTCAGCTCTCGCGCACTGCGGTAGCGGCGGAGTGCTGGACGGATAGGCCCGCCGGCGCGATTCCCGGCTTGCGCACGCGCACCTCGACGCGGCTTGCCGGAAACCGTGCTGCCAGCGCATCGGCAACGGCGCCGGCCAGCGTCTCGATCAGCTTGTACTGCGCGCGATCCGAAACCTCGCGGACGCAGGCGGCCACCGCACGGTAGTCGACGGTCGCCTCGAGCCGGTCCTCCCCGGGTTCCGCCAACGTCAAGGCGACGTCGTAGAGGTACGTCCGGCCCGATTCGCGCTCGTCGTCGTCCACGCCGTGACGGCCGAAGACCTCGAGCCCGACGAGCTCGACGATCACCCGACCACCGCCCGTGCCGCGGTCAGCGCCTCCACGTGCTCCTTCACGTCGTGCACGCGGAGGACCGTCGCACCTCGCTCGTAGGCGGCGACCGCTGCGGCGATGCTGGCCGAGAGCGGTCCGGTCGTGGCCTCTGGATCGCCGAGGATCCTTCCGAGCGAGCTCTTGCGCGAGAAGCCGACGACGACGGGGCGGCCGAGGGCGGCGATCTCGTCCAGCCTGCGGATCAGCTCGAAGTTGTGCTCGACCGTCTTGCCGAAGCCGATCCCCGGGTCGACGAGGACCCGGTCCTCTCGGATCCCCGCGTCGACGGCAAACCGGATGCGCTCCTCCAGGAACGCCTTCACGTCGGAGACGACGTCGCCGTAGGTGGGGTTCGCCTGCATAGTGCGGGGCTCGCCCTGCATGTGCATGAGGCAGACGTACGCGCCTGCCTCCGCCGCGACGGTTGCGAGCTCCGGATCGCCGCGCAGGGCCGTGACGTCGTTCACGAGCTCGGCGCCCACCGCAAGTGCTCGGCGGGCGACCTCCGCCTTCGCCGTGTCGATCGAGGTCGGCAGGTCGGAGATCCGCTCGAGCACCGGGACGACGCGGCGGAGCTCCTCGTCCACCGACACGCCTTCCGAGCCGGGCCGGGTGGACTCGCCGCCGACGTCCACGATCGCCGCGCCTTCGTCGACCATCCGCCGCGCCGAGGCGACCGCGTCGTCCGGCCGGAAGTTGACGCCGCCGTCGGAGAACGAGTCCGGCGTGACGTTGACGATCCCCATCACGGACGGACGGGGGAACCGCTCCTCCAGAGGCGGACGCACGGCAGAACCGTAGTCGGCGGGGCGGGCTTAGATCGAGCCGGAGAAGGTGTCGCAGGCGGCGGGCTGCTTCTGCTCGTAGCCGCGCGAGAACCAGCGACGCCGCTGCTCCGAGGAGCCGTGCGTCCAGGTCTCCGGCGAGACCTGCCCCTGCGTCTGCTCCTGGATGCGGTCGTCGCCAATCGCGGTCGCCGCGTCCAGCGCCTCGTTGATGTCCGCCTGCGTCAGCGGCTCCAAGAGCCCCGTCTCGACGGCGTTCGCCGCCCAGACGCCGCCGTAGCAGTCCGCCTGGAGCTCCGAGCGCACGGCGCGGCTCTCCGGTCCCTGGCGGTCGTTCCCGATCCGGTCGAGGACGCCGGTCAGGTTCTGGACGTGGTGGCCGTACTCGTGCGCGATCACGTAGGCCTGCGCGAACGGCCCGCCACCGGCGCCGAAGCGTGACTGCAGCTCGTCGAAGAAATCGAGGTCGATGTAGACACGCTGGTTGCGCGGGCAGTAGAACGGCCCGACCTGCGAGCTCGCGAACCCGCAGCCCGTCTGCACCTGGTCGGTGAAGAAGACCGTGTTCGCGTACTGGTACTCGCGGTTGCTGCGCTGGAACACCGAGCTCCAGAACGCCTGTACCGAGTTGACGACCCCGACGATCCGGCAGTCCTGCCGCGTGTTGGCGTCATCGGCGTCCTGACATTCCCGCGAGACCTCGCTCGGCGTGTCTCCCTGCGCGATCTGCTGGTCGTCGAGGGGCTGGAGCTGCCCGAGGCTGTCCCCGCCGCCGAGCAGCGCGATCAACAGGTAGACGACAACGGCGGCGATCCCGATTCCGCCGCCACCCACCGCGAGACCGCCCGGCCCCATCCGACGCCCTCGGACGTCGGTGACCTGGCCGGGGTCGAGTCGGGCTCCTCGCCGAAAGCGCATGTGGGCTTCTTACCCGAGCAGGCGGCGGAAGGAAACGAAGGAGCGGCCGGCCGACGTCGCGCGGCCGGCCGCTCCGGCTCCCGCTAGCGCTTCTTGCGAACCTCGACGACGATCGGCTTGGTGCCGGCGCCGGTGAGGTCCGCCGTGCCGAGGATGTGCGCGACGAACACGGATCGCGGCCTGGTGACCCGCCACCGTGAGACGAACGTGCCGTTGGAGGCCACCGTCGCCACCTGCGAACGCCAGAACCCGCCGGCCTTCATCGAGACGACGGCCTGTTCACCCGCCGCCGCCCTGGACAACCGCCCGCTGATCGTGATCGAGCCGGGCTTGGCGAGCCGACGCCCGCGCGTCGTGATCCGGAGCGTGCGGGCCGTCCCGACGTCACCGCCGCTCGTCGTCGCGTAGAGGTAGCTCGGGCCCGCAAGCGCATGCGCGGCCCCGCCGGTGACGTCGATGTCCCTGATGAACGCAGGTGCGACCAGCTGGGGCCGCCAGCTGGCGCCGCCGTCGGTCGTGCGGAGGACGTAGCCGCGAACCAGAACCTCGCGGCCGAACCTCGAGACGATCGCAAAGCCGTTCCTCGCGTCGGCGAAGTCGAACTCGCCGACCTCGCGGCCGGTCGACAGGATCTCGGACCACCGCAGGCCCGCAGTCGTCGTCTTCCAGAGCCGGAAGCTCGTGTCCGTCAGATATCCGGTCTGGGTCGAGACGAAGGAAATGCTGTGGATCCGGCTCGTCGTCGGCCTGCGGATGCGCCGCCAGGTCAAGCCGCCGTTCGGTGAGAAGAGGAGCCGAAGGCGGCCGGCGGCGAAGATGCCGGGCCCCGCGGTGTCGGCCATCAGCAGGCCGGCACCTCGAAGATCCCGGTCGGACACGGCGGAGAAGGTCTCCCCGCCGTCGATCGACCGCCGGACGCCGCGCGTCCCGATCAGGACCACATGGTCGGCGTCGGTCGCGACCAGGTCACTCGCACCGACCGGCGTCCCCGTGTTCAGCAGCCGGTAGCTCGCGCCACCGTTGTCCGAGCGCTGGACGGTTCCGTCGTCGGCGAGCACGAAGAGCCGGGACGCCGTCGGCGCTGCGACGGCGCGGATCCCGATCGAGGTTGGCGGGCTCACGCTGGCCCAGGTCTGACCCGCGTCGGTCGTCCGCGCCAGCGCGCCCGCGAGGCCTCCCGCGTAGGCGATCCGGTCGGTCGCCGCCTCGACGAGCGTGAACTCGTCCGTCAGGCGGCCGCCAACCACACGCCAGGTGTCTCCACCGTCGTCGGAGACGACCGCGCTGCCGAAGTTGCCCACGGCGAGGCCGCGCGTGGCCGACGCCAGCTCGACCGCGAAGGCCGATTCCGCCGGCGGTGTTGCAGCCGTGAAGGTGTCGGCCCCGTCGGTCGTCCGGACGATCCGGTTGCCCTGCCGCGTCGCGAGCAGGCAGTTGTCGGCGTCCGAGCAGCGGATCGACCCGAAGTCACCGGGCGGGACGCCGGCGACCGCCTTCTTCTCCCACGTCGCACCGCCGTCCACGCTCTTGAGCAGCTGGAGCGACTGCCCGACCGCGTAGAGCGTCGTTGCGTCCGCCTGCTCGAGCGCGAAGAGCGGCAGGCCGAACTGCGCGACCTCCGTCCAGGTGACGGCGCCGTCCGTTGTGCGCTGCACCGAGCCGCCAGAGACCGCGAAGCAGGTCATGTCGCTCGTGCAGAGCAGATCGGCGGCCGCCGGGATCATCGGCACCGCGGTGCGGCGGGTGAACGTCTGCCCGCCGTCCGCCGTGGACAGTACCGCGTTGTTGCCGAGGACCAGGTAGCCGACCTGCGACGACGGGAAGGAGAAGGCGCCGACCGGCGAAGGACAGGTCAGGTCGCCGGCCGAGAACGGCAAGCGCTGGAAGGTGGCCCCGCCGTTGTCGGAACGACGCAGCGAGCAGCCGCCGCCGACCACCACGCTGTCGGGGCCCCCGGCGAGGCGAACGCGGCGAAGGTCGAGGGTGAGACCGGTGACGACACCGCTCCAGCTCGATCCCGCGTCTGTGCTCCTGAGCAGTGTCCCGAACGCACCTGCCGCGTAGCACGTCGAGCCCGCGCAGACGATGTCCGCCAAATTGTTGGGGCCAAGAGTCGGGTTGCCGGAGTACCAGCCCGAGTGCGGCGTGTTCACGCCTCCCGAGGCTCCGGCGATGAGCGTCAGCGCGCCTGTCACGGCAGCGAGAAGCAAGGCGCGACGGAAGACCATGTGCATGAGGAACCCCTTTTCGTACGTCCGTCGCGGCTGCGGCGAGACGCTCAGCGAAGAGGCACGAAGCGTTACGGACGCACAGGGCGTTTACAAGACGTGAAACGCAACCTTTGAGGCAATCCTTACGCCGTCCACTCAGTCCGCACGATTTCCTAACGGACGCCGCTGGATCAACCAGAGGCCCGCGATGATCGCCGCGCCGCCGAGGACGAGATTCAGGCCCAGCTCTTCGCCGAGCAGCACGACCGAGGCGAGGACGCCGAAGATCGGCACGAGCATCGCGAACGCCGCCGAACGGGCTGGCCCGATCCGGCTGACGCCCTCGTAGAAGAGCACGAAGGCGAGCACGGTCCCGAAGACCGCGAGGTAGAGGATCGGAAGCCAGGCGTCCTCCCCTGCGCCCTCGAGGTCCGTCCAGCCCTGTTCGGCGAGGCTGAACGGGATCAGGATCAGGGTGCCCGTCGCCGTCGCGTACAGCGTCGAGGTGACCGCGCCGAAGCGGGCGATGGCCGGCCTGCCGATCAGCAGGTAGATCGCCCAGCAGAGCGCGCCGGCGACGAAGAGCACGATGCCCCAGAGCCGGTCGGCGTCCACGTCACCGCCCGGCTCGACGACGACGAGCAACCCCGCAAACGCGAGCACAAGACCGGCCACGGCCTGCCGCGACACGAGCTCCCCGAGCACCGCCCAGCCGAGCAGCACCGTGAAGACCGGCACAAGCCCCGGGACGATGATCGCTCCGTCAGAGGCCGGCGCGAGCTCGAGCCCGTACAGGAAGAGGATGTTGTACCCGGCGACAGCGGTCGCGCCCGTCGCGAGCACCAGCGGGACGTTCGACCACCCGGGTGCCCGAATCGGCCCGTGGCGCCAGCCCGCCCACACCGCGAGCAGGGCGGTCGCAATCGTGAACCTGACCGCCGCAACCGTGAACGGCGGCACCTCCTCGACAGCGAGCTTCCCGGCAGGCCACGTCCCGCCGAAGCAGACCGCCATTCCGAGCAGGAGCAGATACGCGGTCCGATCCCGCATCGGCGCAGCCTATGTGGCGGAGGCCTAGCTCTTGGCCGGATCCGGAGGCGGCGGCTGCATCATCGCCCCGGGCACCGGGAACGGCTTCGGCTTCGGCGCCGGCTTCCGCTCGCGGCTCGGCTTCTCGTCGGCGGCCGGCTCCGGCGCCTCCTCCGGGAAGACCTCTTCCTCGGAGGCGCCCTCGAGCAGGCGGACGAACTGATCCTTGTCGATCGTCTCGCGCTCGATGAGGATCGCCGAGAGGCGGTGCAGCTCCTCCATGTGGTCCTTGAGGACCTGGTGCGCCCGCTCGTGCGCTTCCTCGATCACGCGCCGGATCTCCTCGTCGATCTCGCGCGCGACCTCCTCCGAGTAGTCCGGCTCGGCGGCCATCTCGCGGCCCAGGAACGGCATGTCGTGGTTCCGGCCGAGCACGCGTGGGCCGAGCTTCTCGCTCATGCCGAAGCGCATGATCATCTGCTTCGCCGTGTGCGTGACCTTCTCGAGGTCGTTGGCGGCGCCGGTCGTGACCTCGTTGAAGACGAGCTCCTCGGCAGCGCGACCGCCCAGGGTCGCGGCGAGCTGGTCCATGAGCGTCGACTTCCGGGTCAGGTACCGGTCCTCGCGCGGCAGCGAGATCGTGTAGCCGAGCGCCTGGCCGCGGGAGATGACCGAGATCTTGTGGACGTCCGTGTCCTGGTCGAGGTAATGGCCGACGAGGGCGTGGCCCATCTCGTGGTACGCGGTGACCTTCCGCTCCTCCTCTGACAGGAGGCGCGTCTTCTTCTCCGGACCGGCGATCACGCGCATGACGCCTTCCTCGAGCTCCTCCTGCCCGATCGTCTTCTTCCCGCGGCGCGCCGCGAGGAGCGCAGCCTCGTTGACGAGGTTGGACAGGTCGGCGCCGGTGAAGCCAGGCGTGCCGGCGGCCAGCGTGTCCAGGTCGACTTCGGGATCGATCGGCTTGCCCTTGGCGTGCACCTCGAGGATCTTCTTCCGGCCCGTCCGGTCGGGCCGGTCGACGACGATCTGCCGGTCGAAGCGGCCCGGGCGCAGAAGCGCCGGGTCGAGGATGTCCGGCCGGTTCGTCGCAGCGATGAGGATGATGTTGTCCTTCAGCTCGAACCCGTCCATCTCGACGAGGAGCTGGTTCAGCGTCTGCTCGCGCTCGTCGTGACCGCCGCCGAGGCCGGCGCCGCGATGGCGGCCGACCGCGTCGATCTCGTCCATGAAGACGATGCACGGCGCCGCCTGCTTCGCCTGCTCGAACAGGTCGCGGACGCGCGAGGCGCCGACGCCGACGAACATCTCGACGAAGTCGGAGCCGGAGATCGAGAAGAACGGGACGCCCGCCTCGCCTGCGACGGCACGGGCGAGCAGCGTCTTACCGGTGCCGGGCGGGCCGTAGAGCAGGACGCCCTTGGGGATCCGCGCGCCGAGCGCCTGGAACTTCTTCGGGTTCTCGAGGAACTCCTTGATCTCGTGCAGCTCCTCGACCGCCTCGTCCACGCCGGCGACGTCCTTGAAGCCGATCTTCGGCGAGTCCGGCGTCATCCGCTTGGCGCGCGACTTTCCGAAGGACATCACCTTCGAGCCGCCGCCCTGGACCTGGTTCATCAGGAAGATCCAGAACGCGATCAGGATCACGAACGGCAGGAGCGACGTCAGCAGCGACCACCACGGCGAGCCTCCGACCGCCTTTGAGTCGAAGTTCACGCCCTTCTCCTCCATCGCCCGCTCGAAGCGGACAAGCGACTCCGGGCTCGGGTAGGCGACCTTGACCTTCCGCTCCTCGGCGCCGCGGTACTGCACGGTCAGCTGCTGCTTGTTCGGGTTGGCCACGATCGCTTCGAACTGGCCGGGATTGGTCTCGACCTGCTCCTGGAGCTGCGAGTAGGTCAGCTTCTCCTTCGGCTTGTTGTCCATCAGCGTCTGGCTCGCCAGGTAGACGAGCAGGACGATGACGATCAGCGGAAAGAGAGCAGAGCGAAAGAACCGGTTCATGAGCGGTATATCGCCAGGGTAGCAGCGTCCTTAAGCGCGGAACCTGCCCCGAATGGGGTGAAAGTCAATGAGCGGCCGCAGCCTCGTCGGCAAGTACGCCGACGTAGCGGAGATTCCTGTAGCGCTCGGCGAAGTCGAGCCCGTAGCCGACCACGAAGCGGTTCGGGATCTCGAAGCCCGTGTACCGGACCGGGACCTCGACCTCGCGTCGCTCCGGCTTCGTCAGCAGGGCGCAGATCTCGAGGGACGCCGGCTTGCGCGCGCTGAGGGTCCGCTTGAGGTACGAGAGGGTGAGCCCCGAGTCGATGATGTCCTCCACGACGAGGACGTTCCGCCCCTCGATGCTCTCGTCGAGATCCTTGAGGATTCGGACGACGCCGGAGGAGTCGGTCGAGGCGCCGTAGCTCGAGATGGCCATGAAGTCGACCTCGCACGGCACCGTGATCTGGCGCATGAGGTCGGCCATGAAGAAGACGGCCCCCTTGAGCACGCCGACGAGCAGGAGGTCCTTCCCCGCGTAGTCCTCGGAGATCTCCGCGCCGAGCTCTCCGATCCGCTCCCGCAGCGCGTCCTCCTCGATCAGCACCTCGGCGACGCCCTGCTCGACCTCAGTCTTGAACGTACTCAGCGTGCACCCCCTCCGCCTCGACGATTCCGGGGACCGCGACCACCTCGTCCCCGCGCACGACGAGCGGCCAGGCCTCTCGCTCCGAGCGCGGCACCTTTGCGTCCACGAACACATCCTGAAGCTTCTTGCGCCTGCCTGCGAGGCGATCGCCCGCGCGCCAGCCGCGGACCCGAAGCCCAGGCACGTCCGAGCGGATGCGCCACGGGCCCCAGCGCACCTCCCCGTCGAGCGCGACCGGGCTTCGCTCCAGCCAGACGCGGTCGTACTCGCGGATCGCCTGGAGGCCGCCGCCGAGGTCGACCCGCGCCGACCCGGCGGCGCTCTCGAGCAGCGCGTCCAGCGGGCTCGGCCGGCCCTCGGCGAGCGCGAGGAGGTTCTTCTCGGCCCGAGGGTCGAGCTCACGGAGGAGCGGCAGGACCCGCTCGCGGATGAGCCCGCGCTTCGTTTCGCGGTTCGAGGAGTCGACGCGGAACGGGAGGCCGGCGTCGCGGCAGTACGCCTCGGTCTCCGCCCGCCAGACGCCGAGGAGCGGCCGCACGACCCCGTCCTCGCGCTTCGCCTTGATCCCGCCGGGCTTCCCACTCGACACGAGCCGGTAGAGGATGGTCTCGACCTGGTCGGATGCGGTGTGGCCGGTGGCCCGGAGCCGGTCGGTCGCGAACGAGTAGCGCAGCTCTCTCAGATCTGCTTCGGTCGCGCCGGGTGCGTCCACGACCTCGGCTCCGAACACCTCGGCGCAGAAGCGCGCATCCTCGTCCGACTCCTTGCCGCGCAGGTGGTGGTTCACGTGCAGGGCGGAGACGGCGTAGCCGAGCTCGCGCAGCGAGTGCCAGAGCGTCGTGGAGTCCGCGCCGCCGGAGACGAGACAAGTGACCTCGCCGCCCGGTTCGATCAGCCCGCGGCGGCGAATGTGCTCCTCGACGCGCCCGAGCAGATCGTCTGCCACGGCGTCAGGGTACTTCCAGGACCAGCCTTGACGCACCGCGACTCTCAAGTCAGAGTCGGCTGCGGCAAAACCAGTGTGATGCGGGGGGAGAAAGAAGGTCGCATGCCGCGCAAGACACTGCTTTCTGCGGTTGCCATCCTTGCGACGTCGCTCGCGCTCGCTGCACCGGCCGCGGCGGACAAGCCGATGGTCGTGCCCTCGCCGTTCGGCGAATTCACAGGCGAGTACTGCGACGACTTCGCCGTACGTATCCGGGAGACGACGAACAGGGGCAAGACGATCATCTTCTCGAGCGGCGCCGCCGTGACCACGGGCACGCTCAAGGTCGAGGTGACGAACCTCGAGACCGGCAAGACGATCTCACTGAACATCTCCGGCCCAGCGATGTTCTCGTCCGACGGAACGACGCTGTTCGGTCCCGGCGCCTGGTTGCTCTTCGGCGAGCCGGGCTTCTTCGGCCCCGGTTCTCCGGCCATGCTCGAGACGAACCACGGCCGCCTCGTGATCGACCTCGCCAGCGGGACGATCGTCGAACGCGTAGGAAAGACGGTCGACCTCTGCCCGCTGCTCGCGGACTGACGTCTCGGAGGAGGGCGGCCGACGGCCGCCCTCCTCATCGCCTGTTCTCGAGGTACGAGGCGAGCATCAGCACGGCCCAACGACCGATCCACAAGACGACGGCGAGGAGGACTAGGCGCTTCACGGGTAGACCGGATCCTGCACCCAATCCTCGATCCGCTCGGCGGCCTGACGCAGGCTGTCCTCGTAGAGGATGTGCGGCTCCGCCGGGGTGACGAGCGGCATCTTCGCCGAGGGCCTGCGGCCGTCCGCCGCAGCGAGCGCGAATGCGATCGGCAGCGAGTGGCAGACGACGAGGATCGTGTCGTCGTCGCGCTCGAGCAGGAAGCGGAACGCCCGCGCGTAGCGGTCGGCGATCGCAACCCGCGCCTCCCCGCCGCCGGGAGGGACGTCGAGCGGCCCGTGCGTGCCGGCCCACTTGCGGTACTCCTTGAGCGGCTTGCCCTCGAACGCGCCGTAGAACGGATCGTTGAGGTCACGTACGACGATCCGCGGCACCGGGCGGTCGCCGAGGGCCGCGTCCGCCGTCTCGCGCGTCCGTCCGAACTCCGTGACGACGCAGAGATCGATCGGCTCGCTCGCAAGCCGGTCGTAGAGCCAGCGCGCCTGCTGCTTGCCGGCCTCGGTCAGGCCGACGACGACCGACGGGTCTCCGTTCACCAGCTCGCGGGCGGAGTACTCGCTCTCGCCGTGCCGCACGAAGATCGCGCGCTCCACTTAGAAGAGAACGCTCCTGTAGGTCCCCACCCGGTCCATGCCGATCGCCTCGTACAGGCGAATCGCGGCGGGGTTGTCCGCCCGCACGAACAGGCAGACGCGCGGCACGCGCTCGAGCAGCAGCCGCACGAGGTCGCGCAGGCCCCGTTGCGCGTAGCCGAGGCCGCGGACCTCCGGATCCACCCACACCTGCTGGAGCTGGACGGCGCGCGGCGTCCACGCCGACGCCTCGGCCTTGAAGAAGATCGTCCCGTCCACCATCCAGAGCCAGGAACGGCGGTCGTCGATCTGCTGTCGGGTGCGCCGTCGGAAGCCGTCAGGGTCGGTGAGCATCGGGTCGAGGCCGAGCTCGCCCTCGTGCGTCGCCGCGCAGGCCGGCAGCAGCAGCTCGAAGTCGTCCCGCGTCGCCTCACGGATTCCCGTCTCCCCCGGCTCGGGTGGAGCCGAGATCGAGAACACCGGCTGGCCGGGACGATCGTCACGCGGCGCCGGCATCCGGGACTGGACGGCGGTCCAGAGCTCGGTCACGGCGCTCTCCTTGCCGATGAACATCTTCGGCTTGGCGCCGACCGCGACTTCGGCGAAGACCTCGCACCCTTCCCCCGAGGGGACGAGGTTCGCGCCGACGTGGCAGAGGGCCGTGACGCGCTCGCCGTCGACGTTTGCGACGAGCCGACCGGGGCCTCGCCGCGCGACCTCCTCGAGGTAGACGCGCTCGATCGGGTCCTCGGCGCAGAACTCGAGAACGCGGTCCAGGCTCGGCTCGATCAGGCGGGTGGTCCGTGCAACCATCAAAACCTTTACGGTGGTTTCAAACTCCGCTACTCTGAGCGAATGCTGCCCGATCCTGGGGACAGGGAACCGGCTCCGGAGCCCCTTCGGATGGTTCAGGCATTCGTGAACACCGTCGACGTCGAGAACGGGATCGAGGAGTTGACCGATCCCGGGAGCCTCCACGAGGTCCTGACCCGGATCGGCGCGCTCGACGGCGATGCTCCGGCGCTGACCCGCGCCGACCTCGCACGCGCGCTCGCCGTGCGCGAGGCGCTGCGCAACCTCCTGCACGGAAACGTCGGCCTGCCGCCCGACCCGGGGGCGATCGAGCTCCTCGACCGAACCGGCGCCGTCGGCGGGCTCTCGGTGCGATTCGACGGCGACGGCGCGCGCCTGTCGGCCGACGGCCGGAACCTGAACGGCGCGCTCGGAAGGATCCTCGCCGTCGTCTACCTCTCGATGGTCTCCGGCACGTGGATGCGCCTGAAGGCGTGCCCGCGCGACGTCTGCGGCTGGATCTTCTACGACCGCTCACGGAACTCGTCGTCGCGCTGGTGCGCGATGTCGGTCTGCGGAAACCGGACGAAGATCAAGAAGCACCGCGCTCAGGCGGTGGCCCGATGAGGGCGATCCTGCGCTCGCCGCGGAAGCGGAAGCGCCTCGCCTACGCGGTCGGGATCCCGCTCGCGCTCGCCGGCCTCGTCCTCGGCGGAGCGGCGCTGCTGCCGAAGGCGGAGGAAGATCCGCCGGAGGTCTTCGGCAAGCAGGAGGCGTACAACATCGCCGCCCACGAGAAGGCCGTCCGCCTGACGCGCGCCGACCGCAAGCGCGTCAACCGGACGATCGACGTGCTCATGAACGACGGCGTCAAGCGCCGGAACCCGGGCGCCGTCTACCACGTCGTGACTCCGAACCTCCGCAGTCAGGCGACGAGGGCGGAATGGCGGCGCGGCGACATCCCGGTGTACCCCTACCCCGCGCTCGGAAAGAGGTTCCACGGCTGGACGATCAACTACTCGCAGCACAACCACCTGAACGTCGACCTGCTGGTGATGCCGTCCCGGAACCGCGGGACCCTCGGGCCGGTCGCCCTGACGCTCGATCTCCGGAAGATCCGCAACAGGTGGCTCGTCGACGGGATCTTCCCGGTCGCGACCTTCGCGCCTCTGCCGCCCCAGGGGAACCGCGGCCCGGTCATCTCGACGTACGACCTGGTGCCCGCCGCGGCCGGGTCGGCGCCGAACGGCGCCCGCAGCCGACTCAGCTACGCGTACTTCGCGCTGCCAGCTGTGATCATCGGGGGCGGCATCGCCGTCGTCGTCGGCTTCTTCGTCTCTCGCACCATTCGGGACCGTCGCGCCGAGCGCCGGTACCGCGCGCAGCGCTCAGTTCCAAGCCAATAGGCTCCCGCGCATGCCGATCCACGTTCGCGCCGAGGCGGGCGACTACGCCGAGGCCTGCCTGCTCCCCGGCGACCCGCTGCGGGCGAAGTACATCGCCGAGACCTTCTTCGACGATCCCGTCCAGCGGAACGCGGAGCGCGGGATGCTCGGCTACACCGGAACGTTCGAGGGCAAGCCGGTCTCCGTCCAGTCGACGGGCATGGGGTGCCCTTCGGCGGCCATCGTCATGGAGGAGCTCGTCCAGCTCGGCGTGAAGCGCTTCCTGCGCGTCGGTACCTGCGGGGGCCTGCAGCCCGACATGTCCCTCGGCGACATCATCATCGCCGTCACGGCCGTGGCCTCGGACCGCACGGTCGAGAAGCTCGTGAACTTCGAGCCGCACACGCCGACCGCCGACTTCGGGCTCGTGCACGGCGCCGTGCACGCTGCGAAGGAGGGCGGGCAGAGCGTCCGGGTTGGGCCGATCGTCTCGAGCGACCTCTTCTACAACCCCGACGACGGGCAGTACGCCAGGTGGTCCGAGCGCGGGATCCTCGCAGTCGAGATGGAGGCAGCGGTCCTGTTCACGATCGGCGCGCTGCGGAAGGTGGCGGCCGGCTGCCTGCTGACGGTGAGCGACGTCGTCGTCGAGGGCGAGTTCGTCCGGATCAGCGACGAGGAGATGAAGGCCGCGGTCGACGAGATGACGCGGCTCGCGCTGCGGACGATCACGGCAGAGAAGCACTGAAGACCGCGCTCCTCGTCAACCCGGCGTCGGCGAACGGGAGGACGGGGAGGCGCTGGCCCGACCTCGCGCGGGCGGCGCATGCCGCCGGCCTCCGCGGCGAGGCGATCTTCTCCGAGCGGCCCGGCCAGCTCGGCGACCTTGCGCGCGAGGCGGTGGACGAGGGCGCGGAGCTCCTCGTCGTCTTCGGGGGCGACGGCACTGTCCACGAGGTCGTCAACGGCGTCGCCGGCCGCGACGGCGTCGAGCTGGCGGTTATCCCGCGCGGCACCGGCTGGGACTTCGCCCGCACGCACCAGATCCCGAAGCGGCTGGGCGAGGCGCTGCGGATCGCGAACGAGGGCACGCCGCGCCCGTTCGACCTCGGCCGGGCGACCTACCGGGTCGACGAGCACGACGGCTCCGCGTGGTTCGCCAACGCGGGCAGCGTCGGGATGAGCGGCGCGGTGGCCGCCCGCGCCAACCGAACGACGAAGGCGCTCGGCGGCAAGGTCTCATACCTGATCGCGCTCGGCGCCGTCTTCTCGCGCTGGAAGAACGTCGAGCTGAACGTGAAGGTCGACGGCGAGACCCGCTCGGGCCTGATGGAGGACGTGATCGTCGCGCTCGGGCGTTATCAGGCCGGCGGGATGATGGTGACCCCCGACGCCGAGCCCGACGACGGGCTCTTCGACGTCCTACTGATCAAGGACGCGACGAGGCTCGAGGTCGCTCGGGAGATCCCACGGATCTACAAGGGCACCTTCCTCCCGCACCCGAAGGCAGAGGTCCTTCGCGGCGAGGTCGTCGAGGTCGAGGCGCCCGCGCCGCTCCCGGTCCAGCTCGACGGCGAGCAGCCGGGCACGGCGCCCGTCCGCTTCGAGATCGCGCCGGGCGCGATCCGCCTACGCGTCCCGGGCTAGCTAGAGCTAGCCGGACCGGACGGCTTGCGGCGCGTCGTCGTGCGGCTGGTCGAGCTCGACGGGCGCTTCCGAGCAGGCGAGCTCGAGCGCGCGCGCGTCGTCTTCGGCTTCTGCAGATCGGCGACCTGCTTCTCCAGCTTCACCACGCGCTTCTCGAGCTCGTCGAGCCCGCGCACCTTCCGCTGGAGGTCGTCCATCCGCTCCCGGAGCCCCGTCACGCTCTCCATGAAGCGCGCGGTCGTCTGTGACCCCGCCACTTTCGTGATCGCCTCCTCGCCGACGTCGGCCAGCCGGTTTAGAAGATCCTTCTGCTTCGCCATCGCGCGAACCTTACCCAGGCCCGGTCAGACCTGAACCAGGACCGGCGTTCCGGTCGGCGCGAGGCGCCAGAGCCGCTTCACCGTCTCGTTGCTGACGCGGATGCAGCCGTTCGAGACCGGAAGCCCCAGCAGCGACGGACGGTTCGTCCCGTGGATCGCGACGGGCCCGCCCTGCGGCCAGCCGTGCAGGACCTCGGAGAACGCCGAGATCCCGATCGCGGCCCAGCCGTAGACCCCGTTCGGGTTCGCCTCCCGGAACCGCTGGTTCACGTAGAAGCGCCCGGTGGGAGTGGGCGTCGAGCGCGAGCCGATCGCAACCCTCGCGCCGAGCACCCGCTTGCCGCGGTCGAAGACGGTGAGCCTCCGGGTCGAGAGGTCGACGACGACGCGCGTCCTCAGCGGCCGGAGCCTGACGTCCCTCGCCCGGACGTAGCCCGTCTGGCCGTGCGGCTTCAGCGGAAGCAGGACCCGGTACCACGCCGCCTTGCAGCGCGGGCCCGTCACCGACCCGAGCACGGCGAACACCGTCGGGACGTCGTTGATGTTCAGCCGTCCGAAACGCGAGAAGACGCGACCGCCCGGCGTCCGGTGAATCCGCGTGAACCCTCGGGCGTCGGCCGCGTAGGTCCGCGTCGGGGTGACGAGGCTTTTCGCGGCGCCCGCGACGCAGGTTGCCGTCCGGCCGGTGTCGGAAGCTTGTACGGATCCTGTGAAGACCAGCACCGCGGCCAAACAAGTGGGTATCGCTACCGTCGCAGGGAGTAGGCGGGTCGACACGAAGTTCAACATCGTCATTTCGAGGAAATGCATTTAAGCGTCAAGGCCTAACGGCCGAATGAAGGTCACAGTGAACATGCTCCGCAGGACAAGAACACACCGGCATCACGAGGTCACCACCCACGTGATCCGGCAGCGGGCGGGCGTGCCCTACGAGGTCGAGCAGCGTGTCTGTCGCGATTGCCGCACGGTGATCGCGGAGCGCGCGCTCCGCCGCGCAGCGGCCTAGCTTCCCAGCTCGCGAACGAGCGCCGTCAGCGACTCGCCGGCAGCGCCATCCCACTTCACGGCGGCTCGATCGTCGAACGACGTCGGTCCCTTGTTGACGATGGCCACGGCGCCTCCGGCGTCGAGGGTCTCCTGTGGGAGCCCCGACACCGGCCAGACCTCGAGGCCCGAGCCGACGACGAGCATCAAGCGCGCCTCGCGGGCGAGTCGCTGAGCGCGGTCGATCGCAGCCTCCGGCAGGAGCTCGCCGAACATCACGACGTCCGGCTTCACGACCGCGCCGCACCGCGTGCAGATGGGCGCCTCGGCTCCTTCGAGGAGCGCGAGGAGCTCGTCCAGCGTGTAGCGAGCGCCGCAGCGGAGGCAGGTCGAGCTCCGGATCGAGCCGTGCACCTCGACCACGTCGCCGCTCCCCGCCCGCTGGTGGAGGCCGTCGATGTTCTGGGTGATCACCGTCGAGACGTGGCCCGCGCGCTCGAGCTCGGCGAGCGCCTCGTGGCCGGTGTTCGGCTGCGCCTCGACGAGGACGCGAAGCCGCAGCGAGTAGAAGCTCCAGACCTTGTACGGGTCGGCGCGGAACGCCTCGATCGTCGCGTACTCGGCCGGGTCGTACTGCGCCCAGATGCCGGTGGGCGACCGGAAGTCCGGGATGCCGCTCTCCGTCGAGACGCCGGCCCCCGTCAGGACGACCGCCGGGCCGCGGTTGCGGACGAGCTGCGCGAGCCGCTCGACGCTCATCCCCGAGGAGGGCCCCATGGGGCGCCGGCTGTGTCGCCGGGCCGCGCTGCTCGCCCCGATGCTGCGTCCTCAGTCGCGTCCGTATCCTGACCGATACGGACGCTCCCTGCGTCTTGCCTCGAAACGAGCAGCACACCCCGGCAACGAGCAACGTCCCATGGAACCCTCCTAGAGTCTCGCCATCGACGGCTACGCCTTCCAACTCGAGCTCACCGTGCGCTTCGCGGAGACCGACGCGCAGGGGATCGCCCACCACGCCGCGTACCTCGTCTGGTTCGAGACGGCGCGGATCGAGTACCTCCGGCGCTTCGACGGCGGCTACCGGGGGCTACGAGACCAGGGCGTCGAGGCCACGACGTCCGAGGTGTATGTCCGCTACATCCGGCCGGTCACGTTCGACGACCAACTCGTGGTCCGCGCCCGCTGCAGCGAGATCCGCGGCGCCCGCTTCAAGTACGAGTACGTCGTGGAGCGGGACGGCGAAGCGGTCGCCGAGGGCTGGACAGGCCACGCCTGCGTGGATGCGAAGACGCTCCGCCCGACGCGAGTGCCGGAGTGGCTAGTCGAGGCGATCAGGCAGGCGGAGGCGGCGGCTGCTCGTTAGTCGGCGGCGGGGGCGGAGGAGGCGGCGGGTCCTTCTTCTTGTTCGCCGGCGGCGGCGGGGGCGGCGGCGCCTTCGGCCGCGGCTTGGTCCCGTAGTGGACGATCGTGGGCTCGGAGCGGTAGTACGACGCCCAGGTCGTGTCGTAGAGCTTCTTGCCGTCCTTCGTGTACACGCGCCGCGTCACGGCCGTCTTCCGTGACGGCTCGCCGACCTCCTGGGTCACCTGCTCGCCGACCCAGATGGACGGGTCGGGGATCCGCTTCACGGCCGGCGCGCCGGTCACGTCCAGCGGCGCGGTCTCGACCTCGACGCGCCGGTCGACCGGGGTGCCGTAGAGGTTCACCGTGAGCTGCGAGGCCCCGACGAAGGTGCGCAGGAGCAGCCACTTGTCCGTGTCGTTCTGGAACTTCAGGTCGAGGTCCGGATAGTTGACCGTCGCGTCGCGGCCCTGCGGGTAGTGCGAGATGTAGAGCGCGTGGTTCGTGCGCGACGTGATCGAGAGACCGGCCTCGAACGCGGCGTTGAAGACGGTGGTCGAGACCTGGCAGACGCCGCCGCCGATCCCGTTCTGGAGCTCGCCGTTGATGATCACCGGGGCCTCGAGGAAGCCGCGCTCGGGTGACCGCTCGCCGGTCGTCTGGTTGAACGAGAACTCGGCGCCGGGCGGGATCAGCGCGCCGTCCACGAGCTGCGCCACGAGCCGGACGTTGTGGAGCCGATTCGGGTCACCGCCGTACGTCGTCGTGTAACCGCCGACGAGACCGGTGATCCCCATCGCCCGCGCCTCGCGCGTGGTCCGCTCCGGCGGCGCCGTCTCGACCACCAGACGGGCCGTGCGGTCGGTCTCAGAGAGCGCTGCCGTCAGGATCGCCTTCTTCGCGGCGTCGACGTCGAGCCGGACGCCCGGCTGCGACGGCTTCACGAGCACCTCGTCGTTCACGACGACGAACTGGGCGTCCCGCGGCTCGTGTCCGACCGAGTCGCGGAACTTCGCGAACCAGGCGTTGGCCTTCGGCCCGCCGATCGCGAGGGTGGTCGCGCCCTTGTCCGGGAGGTCGAGAAGCGTGGCGACCCGCCAACGCGGCATGCGCCAGCGCGTCGGGCCCCGGACGAGGTGAACCGGACCGGAGACGGCGGTCTGCACCTGCGCCAGCACCGGCGCGAGCTCGTCGGCGGTCACTTCGGGCTGCGTGATCTCGACCGGCAGCGCGACCGGCCTGCGCTCGAACGCGACGAGCGAGCTCATCATCACGCGGGCCGCCGCGTCCCGATCCAGTGTGCGGCCCGTCGAGCCGCGGACCGTCTGCGGGTTCAGGCCGCGGAGCCGGATTGCCGCCTGACGCTCGGGCCGGTCGATCCGCTTCGCGAGCGCGTTGAGCTTGTGCGTGAGGAGCTCGTCATAGGCCTGCGCCGGCGGCGTGATGTCGCCGCCGAAGAACCGGCGCTCGAGCCGGCGGAGCCCGCGGATCGGCGCGAAGCCGTCGCCCTGGCGCCGGGCCGTCTCGACCGCCGCCCGCCAGTCGACCTCGAAGACGACCTCGTTCGGGCGCACCTTGAACTCGCGCGGCCCGGCGGTGAACGTGACGGGCGTCCGCTTCAGGTCCTCGTAGCGCTGCTCGAGCAGCCCTACGGCCTGGGGAGTCGTCAGTCCGCCGACCTCCAGCCCGGCGACCGTGGCGCCCTCGGGCAGCGTCTTCGGCGAGCCGGCGAAGAGGAGGCCGAGCGCGAGCGTTCCGAGGACGAGCGTCCCGACGCCGACCAGGGACCACTGAAACGCGAGCCGCCTGCGGGCAGCACGCTTCCGGCGGAGGTAGACCGCCCGAGATCCGGCCTCGGCGTACAAGTACGCGATCTTACCGTGGGGGTTGGTCGGCCAATCGCGCGATTTCGCGCGCCGCGATCTCCCGCTGGATCTCCGACGTTCCCTCGACGATCTGAAAGACCTTCGCGTCCCGCATCCACTTCTCGACGAGGTGGTCGCGCATCACGCCGGCGCCGCCGAGGACCTGCACCGCCTCGGTCGTCACGCGCATCGCCACGTCCGCCGCGAAGGCCTTCGCGTAGGAGCCGAGCAGGCCGGCGTCCTCGCCGAGGTCGACCGTCTCGCAGGCGCGCCAGACGAGCAGGCGGGCGGCCTCGATCTCCATCCCCATCTCCGCGAGCTTGAACGAGACGCCCTGGCGGGCGATCAGCGGGCGCCCGAACGCCTCTCGCTCGGCGGCGTACGCGGAGGCGTACTCGAACGCCGCCCGCGCGAGCCCCACCGCGCCGGCGGCGACCTGGGGCCGCGACGCCTGGAAGAAGTCCAGCGCGAGCTCCCAGCCCTGGCCTTCGTCGCCCAGCAGCCGGTCGGCAGGGATGCGGGCGTCCTCGAGGACGAGCGAGCCGGTGTACGAGGCTCGCAGCCCGAGCTTCGCCTCCTTGCGGCCGGCCGAGACGCCGGGGTCGTCCTTCTCGACCAGGAACGCGGAGATCCGGTCGGCGACCTTCGCGAAGACGACCGTGAGCTCGGCGATGCCGCCGTTCGTCAGGTAGCACTTCTCGCCGTTCAGGACGTAGTCGTCGCCGTCCCGCTTGGCGGTGGCCCTCATGGCGGCGAGGTCGGTGCCGGCGTGCGGCTCCGTGAACCCGATCGCGGCGAGCACGCCTTCGTCGGACGCCAGCCGGCGGAGGTAACGCTCCTTCTGCCCAGCGGTGCCGGCCAGGAGCAGCGGCCGGACCGGGAACATCGTCGCCTGGATGGTCGCAGCGAGGCCCGCGCAGCCCCACGACAGCTCCTCGGAGACGAGTGCGGACGTCACGGCGTCCACCCCTCCCCCGCCGTACTCCTCGGGAATCGCGTACGACGCGAGTCCGGCGCCGGCGGCCTTCGCAGGCAGCTCGGGTGGCGAGTCCTCTCGCTCGTCCCACTCGCGCGAGATCGGCCGGAGCTCGCGCTCGGCGAAGTCGTGGGCCAGCCGCTGGAGCTCGCGCTGCTCTTCGGTCGGCTGGAAGCCGATCACGCAGCGACGGCGAGCGCGTGCAGCTCGTCGAGCGGGTCGCCGCGGAGCTCCAGCGGGCGCCAGCCGTCGCCCTCGAGGATCCGGCCGTCCGAGAGCGCCGCGAAGAGCCGCCCGTCGGGGGCAAAGGCAAGCGCGTACGGCATCGCCGTGCCCGGATCGGCCACCTCCTGCCAGGGTTCGTCGCCGGCGCGCCGATAGATCCGCGCCTGCGCGTCGCGGCCGCCGTGCGCGGCGAACGGGCCGGTGCTCGCGCTGACGTACCAGACGTCCGCGTCCTCGGGGTGCGGCGCGACCGACCAGGTGTAGTTGCGGTCGCGACCTTCGTCCGCCGGATGCCACGTCTCTCCGGCGTCGTCGCTCCACGCCGAGCCTCCGCCGCCGGCCTCGTACGCGCGTCCCTCGGCCTGCGGGTGCCACGCGAGCGAGTGGACGTCGGGTTGTGCGCCGGGGCGATGGTCGGCCCAGGTCTCGCCGCCGTCGGTCGAGCGCATGAGGCCACCGAGCTCGATCCCGACGAGCAGCAAGTCGCCATCGTGCGGGCTCGGCGCGATCCAGCGGACGTGCGACGTCCACGGCCTCGGCGGGAAGCTCCAGGACGGCCGGGACGGGAGCTCGAGCAGCGAGTCGAGCGCCCGCCACGAGTCTCCGCCGTCGTCGCTCCGGAAGAGGCGGCTCGGCTCACAGCCGGCGTAGACGGCGCCGTCGGCTGCCGAGACCGCGACGGAGAAGACGCCCGGCTCCGGCAGGCCGACGTCGTTCCACGTCTCCCCGCCGTCGCGCGTGCGCCGGAGGCCGTGCTCGCGGAGCCCCGCGAACGCCGTGTCCCGGTCGGACGGGTCGGCTGCGACGCACTGCGCGCCGCTTCCTGCGAGCGAGACGCTGACCTCCCAGACGCCGTTGGCCTCGTCCAGTCGGGCGATCGACGTACCGGTTGCTGCCCAGAGTCTCAAAACGTGAAGAGCTCGATCCCGCCCGACACGTTCAGCTCCACGCCGGTGATGTACCCGGCCAGGTCCGAGCAGAGGAACGCGATCGCGTTTGCGATGTCCTGCGGGTCTCCGGTTCGTCTCAACGCCGTCCGCTTGATCATCCGCTCGTTCATGTCGGGGTTGCCGAAATGGAACGCCTCGGTCCCGATGATGCCCGGCACGATCGCGTTCGCGGTGATCCCGTGGCGAGCTCCCTCGAGCGCCAGCGTCTTCGTGAGCCCGATCAGCCCCGCCTTCGTCGTCGAGTAGCTCGCCTGCCCGAAGCCGCCGAGCGTCCCCGCGACGGACGCCATGTTCACGATCCGCCCCCACCCCCGCTCCTGCATGTGCGGCCAGACGGCCCGCGCGCAGTTGAAGGCGCCGGTGAGGTTCACGCGAAGGTCGCGCTCCCAGAGCTCCTGCGACTGGTTCACGAGCTGCCCCAAGTGGTCGAGCGTGCCGGCGTTGTTCACGAGGATGTCGACCGAGCCGAGCTCCTCGACCGTCTTCGCCACCGCGGCACCGACCTGCTCCTCGTCCGTGACGTCGCACTTGAGTGCGAGCGAGCGCCGGCCGAGCTTTCGGATCTCCTCCGCCGTGGCCTCGGTCCTGATCAGGCCCTGCATCGCCGCCGCCTGGGCGAGCGGCCCGTAGCTCTCGGCTGCCGAGTCGTCCGACTCGAGCAGGATGTCGGCGATCACGACGTCGGCGCCGGCACGGGCGAGGGTCAGCGCGTCGGCTCGTCCAAGCCCGCGCGACCCGCCGGTGACGAGGGCGACGCGCCCCGCTAGATCGATCTCAAGGCTCACGTGGGAGAAATATCTCCCGAGCGATCACGAGCCGCTGGATCTGCGAGGTCCCCTCGTAGATCTGGAAGAGCTTCGCGTCCCGCATCAGCTTCTCGACGGGGTACTCCTTGATGTACCCGTAGCCGCCGAAGATCTGGACGGCGTCGGTCGTGACCTTCATCGCCGTGTCGGCTGCGAAGCGCTTCGCGAACGACGACTGGAGCGTCGCCCGCTTGCCCTGGTCGAGGAGCCACGCCGCCTGCCAGACGAGCAGCCGGGCGGCCTCGATCTCGGTCGCCATGTCGGCGACGAGGAAGTTGACGCCTTGGTTCATCGCGATCGGCTGCCCGAACTGCACCCGCGTCTTCGCGTAGTCGACCGCATAGTCGAATGCGGCCTGTGCGACCCCGACGGCGCCGGCTGCGGTGCCCGGGCGGGTGAAGTCGAGCGTCCTCATGGCGATCTTGAAGCCCTCGCCCTCCTCGCCGAGCCGGTGCTCGGCGGGCACCCTCACGTCGCTGAACGCGATGGCAGACGTGTCAGTCGCGCGCTGACCCATCTTGTCGAGGTGCTTCTCGACGACGACGCCGTCGAGCTCGGTCGGGACGACGAAGGCAGAAAGGCCGCGGTGGCCCTTGCTCTTGTCCGTGGAGGCGAAGACGACGAGCCAGTCGGCGTGGCCGGCGTTCGTGATGAACATCTTCGAGCCGTTGATGACGTACTCGTCGCCCTCGCGGACGGCGGTCGTCTGGATGCCCGAGACGTCCGAGCCCGCGTTCGGCTCCGTGAGGCCGAAGGAGCAGAGCATCGGCGACTCGACGAGCGGCGGCAGCCAGCGCGCCTTCTGGTCGTCGCTGCCGGCGAGCATCACGGGCGCCGCGCCGAGCGTGTTGGCCACGATTGAGACGGCGATGCCCGAGCAGCCCCAAGAGAGCTCCTCGCCGATCAGCATCCCGTCGAAGCCGGGCAGGCCGAGCCCACCGTAGGCCTCGGGGATGTGTGGGTTCATCAGCCCGACCTCGTGCGCCTTCGCGACGATGTCGGCCGGGTGCGTCTGCTGCTCGTCGTACTCGGCCGCCTTCGGACGGATCTCCTTCTCCGCGAACTCCCGTGCGAGGCGTCGCAGCTCGCGCTGCTCGTCGCTCAGCGCAAAGGAGACCCCCGTAGCCGTGGACATCGCTTCCTCGATCGCGGTCACTGGTGCAATCCTGAGATTGATTGACGAGTCAGTCAAGAGTGATTGTAGTCGTCTCCGCGACCCGTACACTCCCGCCGGCATGGACTTCGAGCTCACCGACGAGCAACGCTTGATCCAGGACACCGTCCGCGACTTCGTCGACCGGAAAGTCCTTCCGAATGCGGTCGAGAACGACATCAACCACCACCTCGAGATGTCCGTCATCGAGGGCATGGCCGAGCTCGGGCTGCTCGGAATCGTCATCCCCGAGGAGTACGGCGGCGCCGGCCTCGACTTCGTCGCTGAGGCGCTTTCCTGCGAGGAGATCGAGCGCGGCGAGGCGGCGTTCCGCACGCTGATCTCCGTCCACGTCGGCCTGAACTCGCTCTCCCTGCTCCGATACGCGAGCGAGGAGCAGAAGCAGCGCTGGCTCGCGCCGCAGGCGCGCGGCGAGAAGATCGCGTGCTTCGGGCTCACCGAGCCGGCTGCCGGCTCCGACGTCGCGGCGATGAAGACGACCGCGCGGCGCGAGGGCGACGTCTACGTCCTCAACGGTTCGAAGAACTGGATCTCGTACGCGACGGTTGCCGACCATGCGCTCGTCTTCGCGAAGACGGACCCGTCCGCGAAGCACAAGGGCATCTCCGCGTTCGTGCTCGAGAAGGGCATGGCGGGGTTCACGGCGGCCGACACGGAGCACAAGCTCGGCGTCTGGGCCGGCTCGACCGGCGAGCTGTTCTTCGAGAACGTCGAGGTGCCGGCCGAGAATCTGATCGGCGAGGAGGGTCAGGGCTTCGAGATCGCGATGTACGGTCTCGACCAGGGTCGCTTTACGGTTGCGGCGGGCGCCTGCGGCGTCATCCGAGCATGCCTCGAGCGGTCCGTGGAGTACGCGCGCGAGCGGGAGACGTTCGGGCAGCCGATCGGCAAGTACCAGTTCG
>Ga0081538_10000454_pt1 | contig 46044 bp, 46 predicted proteins | sample TabmetS5T2R1_FD_71022 | JGI IMG/M metagenome (GOLD analysis project Ga0081538, IMG submission 71022) | Tabebuia heterophylla rhizosphere microbial communities from the University of Puerto Rico - S5T2R1 | ecosystem: Host-associated > Plants > Roots > Rhizosphere ... | reverse complement strand
GGGCCGGTGCTGCCCGCCTGGCCCGAGACCGCCCTCTTCTCCCCGCCCGAGCCCGGCGAGCGCCTGGCGAAGCTGATCCCGGACGCCCGCCTCGAGTGGGTCGAGGGGGCGCGCACGTTCAGCCCCGAGGACCGGCCCGAGCGCCTGGCCGAGCTGATCGGCGGCTTTGTCCGCGAGCCGGAGGCGGCGCGCAGCTAGCGCGCCGCCGCGGGCTGAACGGTCAATTCAGCCGCTCGACCAGCATCGCCTGGCCCTGGCCGCCGGCCACGCACATCGTCTCGAGGCCGATTGTCTTGTCGTCGGTCTCGAGGCCGTTCAGGAGCGTCGTCATGATGCGCGCGCCCGTCATCCCGAAGGGATGCCCGAGCGCGATCGCGCCGCCGTGCGTATTCAGCTTCTCGAGCGGGATGCCGGTCTCGGCCATGATCGGGATCACCTGGGCGGCGAACGCCTCGTTCAGCTCGACCTTGTCCACGTCGTCGATCGTCATCCCGGCGCGCTCGAGCACCTTCTTGACCGCCCAGATCGGCGCGACGCCCATGTACTCCGGCTCGTTCGCGGCGGTCGCCGAGGTGATGATCCGCGCGCGCGGCTTGACCCCGAGCTCGGCTGCCTTCGAATCCGACATGACGAGCACGGCGGCGGCGCCGTCGTTCAGGGGGCAGGAGTTGCCGGCCGTGACCTTGCCGCCGTCCTTGAAGGCCGGCTCGAGCTCTGCCAGCTTCTCGAGCGTCGAGCCCGGGCGCGGCCCGTCGTCCTTGGCGACAACCGTGCCGTCGGGCAGCCTGACCGGCACGATCTCGCGGTCGAAGTAGCCGTTCTCCTGCGAGCCCACGGCGAGCTCCTGCGAGCGCTGGGCGTACTTGTCCATGTCCGCGCGCGAGACCTCGTAGCGCTCGGCCACGTTCTCGGCGGTCAGGCCCATCGCGATGTAGGCGTCGATGTCGCCGTTCTTGCCCTGCAGCCGTTCGTTCTGGTCCTGCGGGCGCGCGCCCTCGACAGCCTCGTTGTAGCGCGAGACCCACTCGACGCCGGCGGCGATGTAGACGTCGCCCTGGCCCGCCGCGACCGCGTTGCCCGCCTGGCGGATGGACTCGAGCGAGGATGCGCAGTAGCGCGAGATCGTCGTGCCGTTCGTCTCGAGCGGAAGCCGCTCCGACAGCAGAGCGATGATGCGCCCGAGGTTGAAACCCTGCAGACCCTGCGGCAGCCCGACACCGCAGTACACCTCCTCGACGAGCTCCGGAGCCACCTCGGGATTGCGCTCGAGGAGAGCGTCGACGACGAAGGCGCCCATCTCATCGGGGCGAAGCTGGGCGAGCGAGCCCTTGAAGGCTCGTCCGATCGGTGTCCGGACCGCGTCGACGATGACTGCTTCGGGCATGGGTTCCAGTGCTCCTTGACTTTGGTGAGGGCTTCGCGAGGGGGCCCGAAAGGCTACTTAGGCGGCATCCGCAGGGCGCCGTCGAGGCGGATCACCTCGCCGTTCAGCATCGCGTTCTCGGCAATGTGGCAGGCGAGCTGCGCGTACTCCTCGGGGCGTCCGAGGCGTGACGGGAAGGGGATCTGGTCGCCGAGCGCCTGCCGTGCCTCCTCTGGCAGGCCGGCGAGCAGCGGCGTGTCGAACAGCCCAGGCGCGATCGTGCAGACGCGGATCCCGAGCCGGGCCAGGTCGCGCGCGGCCGGGAGCGTGAGACCGACCACGCCGCCCTTCGAGGCGGAATAGGCCGCCTGGCCGATCTGGCCGTCGAAGGCGGCGATCGAGGCCGTCATCACGACGGCGCCGCGCTCGCCCTCCTCATCCGGCTCGTTCTGCGCCATCGCGGCCGCGGAGAGACGCACCACGTTGAAGGTCCCGATCAGGTTGACACCCACGACGGTCTCGAAGGGCGCAAGCGGCGCCGGGCCGTCCTTCGTGACCGTGCGCTCGGCCAAGCCGATCCCGGCGCACGAGACCGCCAGCCGCAACCCGCCGAAGGCCTCGACCGCCTCGTCGACGGCCGCGCCGACCCGCTCTTCGTCGGTCACATCGGCCGCCGTGAACAGGCCGCCGATCTCCTCGGCGAGCCCCGGACCGCGCTCCTCGTCCAGGTCTACGAGCGCCACGCGCGCGCCGCGGGTCGAGAGCTCGCGAGCGGTCGCCTCACCCAGTCCGGAGGCGCCGCCGGACACGAGCGCTCCGATTCCGTTCAGCTCCATAGGGGGACGGCAGCCTATCCGCCGCTTGCGGCTCGCGGTGCACGGCCACGCCCGCGATCACGAGCGCGACCCCGGCGAGCTCGGTCCAGGTCGGCACCTGAGCCAGCACGACGACGCCGATCACGGTGGCGGTGGCGGGGAGCAGCGAGACCATCAGCGCGTAGGTGGCACGGGCGAGGCGGCGCATGGCGAGCTGGTCGCTGACGTACGGGATGACCGAAGACGAGATGCCGACGCCGGCGCCGGCAAGCAGGGCAACGGGGTCGACGAGCGCCGGCAGGGCGGCCCAGCCCGCAAGCGGCGTCACCACGACCAGCGCGATCAGCATCGACAGCGCCAGCCCGTCGATCCCGCTCAGCTCCTCGAGCCGCGCCACGCGGTGGGCCAGCACGATGTAGGCGGCAAACAGGCCGGCGTTGGCGAACGCCAATGCCACCCCGAGCGTCTCGCCCTCGATGCGGACCCCGGTCAGCAGGTACACGCCGGGCACGGCGAGCAGTAGCGCGAAGGCGTTGCGCGGCGTGCGCGCGCCCAGTGCCGCCAGCGCGATCACCGGCAGGAACTCGATCGCCGCCACCGTGCCGAGCGGCAGTCGGTCGACCGCGAGGTAGAAGCAGCAGTTCATCACCGCCAGCACGGCGCCCCAGGCGAGCAGCAGCGCCCGCCCGGGGCGATCGAGCCCGGCGACCGCCCGCCAGGGCCGGCGCCAGACGGAGAACACGAGTGCGGCCGACGCAATGCGCAGCCAAGCCACGCCGAGGACGGGAACGCGCGCGAACAGGAGCACCGCGAAGGCGGGGCCGAGGTAGTGGAAGACCGCGCTGACGACGAAATACAGGTGGGGCGGGATGCGATCGCTGCTCACGCCTGAACCTTGGCCGCCCGCTGGGGCTTGCGCCATGCCGCTCCGAAGCTAGATTTCCGGTTGTGGCTACGAATCGAAGGCAAAACAGCCTCGACGGCACCAACATCGCGCTGCTCGAGCAGATCCGGGCCGACGCCCGCCTATCGAACGCCGAGCTCGGCCGGCGCGTGGGGCTGTCGGCCCCGGCGGTGGCCGAGCGGTTGGCCCGGCTCGAGGAGAGCGGCGCGATCACGGGGTACCGCGCGGAGATCGATCCGCGCGTCCTCGGCTATGCGCTCAGCGTGGTGCTGCGCATCCGGCCGGCGCCGCGTGAGCTGAAGAAGGTGGCCGAGCTGGCGCGGCGCACCCCCGAGGTGGTCGAGTGCCACAGGATCACCGGCGACGACTGCTACCTGATGCGCCTGTGGGTGCGGGACGTCGAGCACCTCGAGGAGGTGATCGACCGCTTCGCTCCCTACGGGCAGACGACCACGTCGATCGTGCAGTCCTCGCCGGTGCCGCCACGCGGCGTGGAGCTCCCGGGCTAGTGACCTCGAGAGGCCGCCTCAGCGCGGCGAGGCGAACGCGAGGCCGAACAGCCCGGCGCCGTCCGTGAAGAAGTCGTCGAGCGCTAGCTCCGCCCCGTGCAGCTCGCGCTCGACGGCGTCGCGGGTGAACTTCGCGCTGATCTCGGTGCGGATCTCCTCGCCGTCCGCGAACGTGACGTCGAGGTCGACGCCGTCGATCTTCACGGCCTGGGCCCCGTTCGCGCGCAGCCGCATCTCGATCCAGGAGTTGGCCTCGTCGAAGAACGCCACGTGCTCGAACGCCTCGGGCCGGAAGTCGGCATCGAGGCCGGCGTTGACGACGCGCAGGATGTTGCGGTTGAACTCCGCGGTCAGCCCGGCGCTGTCGTTGTAGGCCGCCTCCAGCACCGCCCGGTCCTTGACGAGGTCGGTGCCGATGACCAGCCGGTCACCGCGGCCCATGATCCGGCGCATCCGCTGGAGGAAGCGTGCGCGCTCGGCCGGATAGAGGTTGCCGATCGTCCCGCCGAGGAAGGCGAACAGGCGGCGGCCGCCGTCCGGGATGCGCTCGAGGTCGCGGCCGAAGTCGCCCACGACGCCGTGCACCTCGAGGCCCGGGTACAGCTCGGTCAGCTCGAGCGCGCAGGAGTGGACCACGGACTCGTCGACGTCGAAGGGCACGTAGCGCTCGAGGCTGCCCTGGCCGGCCATCGCGTACAGGAGCGCGCGCGTCTTCGACGCCGTGCCCGAGCCGAGCTCCACGAGCTCCTCGGCGCCGGCACGCTCGACGATCGCGGGGGCATGGCGGTTGAGGATCTCGCGCTCGCAGCGCGTGGGGTAGTACTCGGGCAGCGACGTGATCTGGTCGAAGAGCTCCGAGCCGCGCTCGTCGTAGAAGAGCTTCGGCGGCAGCTCCTTGAGCCGGCGGCTCAGGCCGTCACGGACGTCCTGGGCCATCGATTCGGGCATCGGGTGGCGATCGATGACCACGCTCATCAGACGTCCTCCGCGCAGCGGAAGCCGGCGAAGATCTGCCTGCGCCTGGGGTGGTCCCAGTTGCGGAACGTAGCGCGTGCGACGCGCGTCCGCGTTGCCCACGAGGCGCCGCGCAGCACCCGGTAGCCGGAGCGGAAGAAGACCTGCGAGTACTCGGGATAGGGGTGCGGGCGAAAGCCGGGGTAGCCGTCGAACTCGCTCGAGGTCCACTCCCAGCAGTCGCCCACGAACGGGCCGGCCGGGCCGGGGCCGAAGTCGAGCTGGTCGAGGTGCCCCCGGGCGCCGTCGCCCACGGCTGTCGCGCGCTCCCATTCGGCCTCGCTCGGCAGCCGCGCGCCACGCCAGCGCGCGAAAGCCTCGGCCTCGAAGAAGGACACGTGCATCACGGGTAGCTCCGGCTCGAGCTCGACGGTTCGATCGAAGCGCCGCACGCCCCCGTCGCCGGTCCAGTACAGCGGGTGCTCCCACGCCTCGGTGGTGCGAAGCTCCCAGCCCTCGTCGCTCCACAGCTCGCGCCGCTCGTAGCCGCCGTCCGCCACGAACTCGGCGAACGCGGCGTTGGTCACCGGCGCGCGGTCGATCCGGAAGGCTGGTAGCTCGACCTCGTGGCGGGGGCGCTCATTGTCGTAGGCGAAGCCCTCGCCCGGGTCGCCCATCTCGAAGACGCGGGGTTCGACGATGAACGTGCCCGCCTCGGGCTGCCCGTCCGGCCGGGTCCGCTCGGGCGTGTAGACGCCCGGCTCGGCAAGCTGCAGTGTCTGCAGCATGGTCTCGTTGTGCTGATGCTCGTGCTGGACGAGCATCTCGCCGATGAAGGGGGACACACCCCCGAGCGCCTCGCGCGTGCGCGCGCGGACCGCTTTCATGTAGGCAAGCACCTCGTCGTAGCGCAGGTAGGCGAGCTCGCCGCGCCCCGCGCGCGGGGTCTCGAAAGCGTCGTAGACGTCCGCGAGGTCCTCGCGCATGACCTGTGCGCCGGTCTCGCGGCAGACCCACAGGTCCTCGAACGCGGCGATGTGGCCGAGGTCCCAGGCGAGCGGGCTCATCAGGGGGTCGTGAACGCGGTCGAGATCCGCGCCGCTGACGCCGTCGATCAGCCGCAGCGTCCGTGCGCGCGCCTCTTCGAGTAGCGACTCGACCCCTCCGAGGGGCAGTGGGTGTGAGATATCGAGGGGCACGGGTGGGGGCGAGAGTTAGTCTCGCAAACCCGGCCGGCGTTACGCGTGAACTACTCGCTGACGCGTTCGACGAGGAAGGAGATACGCACGAGGGCGCGCCACTCGTCGAGGTTCTCGCCGCGCAGGCCGGTCGACACAACGTCAACCGCCTTGATGTTCCGCAGCGTTTGGCTGGCGTCCGCGAGCGCCGCCTTGACCGCGCCGTCCGAGCTCTCGGGCGAACTGCCGACCACCTCGATGATCTTGGTGACTGCCACCGTCGTCTCCTCTCGTCGCTTGGCGGGCGCAGCCTATCCTCTGTAGCCTGCGCCGTGATGGAAGCCTCCAGGGCTGAGGGGAGGGGTGGCTACCTCGACTTCTCGCGCCTGACCCCGGGCGAGTACTTCGGAATGGGCTGCGCGCTCGTGCTGTTCGGGTCGCTCTGGCTGCCCTGGTTCACAACCAGCGAGGACAACCCGAACTCGGTGCTCGCCGGCGCAAGCGGCGGCGACGGAGCCAACGCCTGGCAGGTGTTCTCGTCGCTCGACTGGCTCTTGGTGCTCGCCTGTACGGCGCCGTTCGTCCTCTCCTGGATCATCGCCCGCGGCCACCGGCTCACCTGGAAACCCGGCGAGGTGACCATGATCGTCGGGATCGTCGCCTTCGTGCTGATCCTCTGCAACGGAATCATCCTCGGGCGTCCGGGCGACAGCGTCGACATCGGCCTCGGGATCGGCTATTTCGTCGCGCTGGTCGCGTCGGCCGGGCTGCTCGTGGCCGGCTACCTCCGCCAGGCGATCTACGGGGACCCGAAGAAGCCCCCCGGAGTGATTTGATCCGGGGGGCTCACGCCCCCCGGCCCCCCCGGCTGGCACCTGGCTGGGTGCGGTAGCGTGCCCGTCATGGAGGCCCACACCGAGACCGCGGCGCCACCCGAGGGCCCCCGCGAGGCCCGCCCGGACCGCAACCTCGCGATGGAGCTGGTGCGGACCACCGAATACGCGGCGCTCGCATGCGCCCGCTGGATCGGCCGCGGCGACAAGGAGGGCGCTGACGGCGCGGCCGTCGACGCCATGCGCCTGCTGCTCGACACCGTGTCGATGGACGGGGTCGTCGTGATCGGGGAGGGCGAGAAGGACGAGGCGCCGATGCTCTACAACGGCGAGAGCATCGGCGACGGCTCGCCTCCCCGGGTGGACATAGCGGTCGACCCGCTCGAGGGCACGGAGCTGTGCGCCAAGGGCCTGCCGAACGCGATCGCGACGATCGCCCTTTCGGGACGCGGGACGATGTTCGACCCCGGCCCGTGCGTGTACATGATGAAGATGGCCACCTCGCGCGACATGGCCAAGCTGCTCGACCTCGACCGTCCGCTCCCCGAGACCCTGAAGCTGATGGCGAGGGAGAAGGGCGTGCCGGTGGGCGACCTCGTGGTGATCATGCTCGACCGGCCGCGCCACGAGGATGCGATGAAGGAGATCCGGGAGGTGGGGGCGCGCATCCGGCTGATCCCCCATGGCGACGTGTCCGCGGCGCTCGTGGCGGTCACCGAAGGGTCGCCCGTCGACCTGCTCTACGGCATCGGAGGCACGCCCGAGGGCGTGCTCGCCGCGGCCGCCATCAAGTGCACGGGCGGTCAGATCCTCGGTCGGCTGTGGCCGCGCTCTGACGAGGAGCGCCGGGCCGCCCTCGATGCGGGCTACGACCTGGACGAGGTGCTCGACCGCGACCGCCTCGTGGCCGGCAACGACATCTTCTTCGCGGCCACCGGGGTCACCGACGGCGAGATGCTCGACGGCGTCCACTTCAGCGGCCCGCAGGGGGCCACCACCGAGTCGGTGTCGATGCGCTCGCGCTCGGGGACGGTGCGCACGATCACGGCTCGTCACGACCGGGCGAAGCTGCGCGAGATAACGGGCGAGCGGCTGGGCTGAGCGCCAGCGTGCCGACCTGGGAGCGCTCGAGCTCCAGGTTCGCGAGCGAGCGCATGAACGCGTGGGTCACGATCACGTGGATGCGCAATTGGGTCTGGTTGTAGATGAAGCGCCCGATCGTGGAGAACCAGCCCCAGCCCGCAAGCAGGGGGTAAAAATTGACCACCTCCGAGGTGATCGTCGCGGTGACCACGTCGCCCGCCTCGTGGTCCGGCCCGCGGCGCACCGACAGGCGCAGATACCCGCGCCCGCGGCCCGCGGGCGCCACCAAGAGTCCCCTGTTGATCGGCCAGCTGACCTCCCCGCCGTCCCGTCCCGTCTCATAGCGAGGCTTCTGGAAGCGGAGCAGCACGAACGGTCTCGTCAGCACCACGACCTCGCGGGCGTCCTCGCTGTAGAGGACGCGCAGGATCCCGAGCGAGAACTTGGTGAGGAAGCTCCAGTAGGTCCGAGCAAGGTGCTCGAGGTACTCGGGCGACCACATCCGCTCGAGCTCGGCGCGGGGCAGGGTCAGCTCCGCCGCCTGCTTCGAGCCGATCGCCCCGTCCTCCGAGTAGCCCGTGCTCGGGACATGCAGGATCCTCACCCGTGCGCGAGCGCGGCGGCGACGGGCGAAGAGGCGCCGCGGGTCGCGCCTTCTCACAGGAACTGGACCTCCACGGACTCGCCCGCTCGGACCTCGCCGTCGCCGGGCGCGATCAGCGCGAGGGCGTCGGCGCCGAGCATCGACGTGAGCATGTGCGACCCCTGCTCCCCGGTCGTGACGGCGTGCAGCCCGTCGTCCGCGTGGCGCAGGCGGACGCGCACCGCCTCCTCGCGCCGGGGGTTGCGGCGCACGGCCTCGTCGAGCGTCGCCGAGGCCCTGTGCGCCGCAGGGTCGGCACCCTGGAGCGCGGCCAGCGCCGGGCGTGCGAAGAGCTGGAAGGTGACCATCGCGGAAACCGGGTTGCCGGGCAGGCCGAAGACGAGGATCCGCTCGCGGACTCCGAACCAGGTCGGCTTTCCCGGTCTGAGCGAGACGCCCCAGAAGTGCTCTTCCACGCCGAGCTCGCGCAGCGCGCCCTTCATGTGGTCGTGGGGGCCGACCGAGACGCCGCCGGAGGCGAGCAGCACGTCGGCGGTCTCGAGCGCACGTGCGAGCGCCGCGTGCGTGGCTTCGGCCGTATCGGGCACGGTGTCGCTCAGCACCAGTTCGGCGCCGGCATCCTCGATCTGCGCGGCTAGCGCAAACCCGTTCGACGTGTAGATCTGCCCCGGGCCCAGCGCCCGGCCGGGCTGCACGAGCTCGTCGCCTGTCACGAGCAGCGCGACGCGCGGCCGGCGTGCGCAGCGAAGCTCGGCCCGGCCAACCGAGGCGGCCACGCCGAGCTCCGCGGGGCCAAGGACGGCGCCGCGAGCGAGCGCCACGTCGCCCGCGCGCACGTCCTCGCCGGCGCGGCGGATGTTCGCGCCTTCGGGGGTCTCCTCCACCTCGACGCGATCCCCGTTCGCGCCGCTCGTGCGCTCGACCGGGATCACCGCGGTGGCCCCGCCCGGGACGGCGGCGCCGGTGGAGATGCGGACCGCCAGGCCGGGGGCGAGGGCGCGCTCGAACGGGTGGCCGGCCCGCGACTCCCCGATCACCTCGAGCTCGGCCGCGGGGCCGGCAACGAGTGCGTAACCGTCCATCGCGGACGAGTCGAACGGTGGTACGTCGACGGCGCTTGTGAGGTCCTCGGCGAGCACCCTGCCGTGCGCCTCCGGGAGCGGCACGTCCTCCGAGTCGAGGGCGTGCACCGCCGCGAGCACCCTCCGGCGCCCCTCCTCGATCGAGATCAGCACGACCGCATCTTCCCATTGTCGATAGGCGGGGCCCGCTAGCTTCATAGGCCGTGGCGGCCCCTGCCATCGAGATCGACGCGGCCGGACGAGCCCTCCGAGTCTCCAATCCGGAGCGCGTGATCTTCCCGCCTACGGACGGGACGGCTCCTGTCACGAAGCTCGAGGTTGTCGAGTACTACCTGGCGGTCGGGCCGGGGATCATGCGCGCCCTTCGTGAACGGCCGACGACGCTCGAGCGCTGGCCCAAGGGCGTGCACCCGGGCATCGTCGTGTCCACGCGCGAGAAGGGGGGCGGCGACGCCTTCTACCAAAAGCGCATCCCGCGCGGCGCACCCGACTATGTCGAGACGGCACGCATCGCGTTCCCGTCCGGCCGCTTCGCCGACGAGATCTGCCCGACGGAGCTCGCAGTCGTCGGATGGGCCGCGCAGATGGGGACGATCACCTTCCACCCGTGGCCGGTGCGACGCGCGGACGTCGATCACCCCGACGAGCTGCGGATCGACCTCGATCCCCAGCCCGGCACGGACTTCGAGGACGCCGTCCGGGTGGCGGGGACGGCTCGCGAGCTGCTGGACGAGCTCGGCTACGTGGGCTTCCCGAAAACCTCCGGTGGCCGCGGCGTCCACATCTACGTGCGAATCGAGCCGCGTTGGACGTTCACCGACGTGCGGCACGCGGCGATCGCGTTCGGACGCGAGCTCGAGCTGCGGCGTCCAGGGGAGGTCACGACGAAGTGGTGGAAGGAGGAGCGCGGCGAGCGCGTGTTCGTCGACTACAACCAGAACGCCCGCGACCGCACGATCGCCTCGGCCTACAGCGTCCGGCCCAAACCGGGCGCGACGGTGTCGGCGCCGCTGACCTGGGACGAGCTCACCGAGGTCGAGCCGGAGGACTTCACGGTCGCGACGATGCCCGCCCGCTTCGCGCGCGTGGGCGACCTGCACGAGGCGATCGACGACGCCGCGCATTCGCTCGAGCCGCTGCTCGAGCGCTACGAGGCGCAGGGCGGCGCCGACATGCCCTACCCGCCCGACTACCCGAAGATGCCGGGCGAGCCGAAGCGCGTCCAGCCGAGCCGGGATCGGGACCGCAAGTAGCGCGGGCTATTCGATCAGGCCGTGCCTGATCCCGATGGCCACGGCCTGGGTGCGCGTGGACGCCTCGAGCTTGGCGAGGATGCGCTTGGTGTGGGTGCGCACGGTCTCCGTCGAGAGCCCGAGCTTCTCCGCCACCGCGTCCGTCTGCATCCCGTCGGCGAGCATCTGCAGGATCTCTCGCTGGCGCGTGCTCAGGGTACGGTCGCCCTCGTCGAGGACGATCGTCGAGGACAGGCCCGGGTCCACATAGAACTCGCCCGCGCGCGCCGCCTCGATCGCCCGCACGAGATCCTCGGACGGCGAGTCCTTCCGCACGTAGCCCTTCACCCCGGCCTTGAGCGCTTCGCTCAGGAGCCGCGCACCCCCATCGGAGGTGAACACCACGATCGGAGCCTTGACCTCGTCCTGGAGGTGCCGGACTACGTCGCCCACGTCGACGCCCGCCCGCCACGGATCGACGATGACGACGTCGGGGGGATCACTCGCCTGGAGCCGGTCCAGCTCGTCGACCGAGTCGGCATCGGAAATCTTCGCGCCCGCGAACGCCTGCTCGAGCACGGCCCGCACCCCGGCCCGAACAACGGGGTGATCGTCAACGATGAGACAGCGAGGAGCCTGTTTGTCGTTGTTGGGCATGTAAATGGAGCATACCTCGTATGGACCTTGGGCTATCCCCTGCCCGGAGGAAGGGCCACCGTGCGCCGCGGTGACAGCTCAGGGACGGGGTAGCCTGCGCAGGACCTCGTGCGCAAGGGCGCCCGCCACCCGCACGCCGGTGCCCGCAACCTTCGTGGCGGTGTGGACCACATCGCCGATCGGACCGCCCTTCCCGCCGTCCGGAGCTCCGGCGGAGTGCTCCCCGCGTACGGCCGGGGCAGCCTTCGGCGCGGCGGCCGGCCTTCGCGCCCGCGAGGGCTTGCGCGCCGGCCGGGCGGCCGCGGCATCCGTCGCCTCCGCCTTGCGTGCCGCCGCTCCCGCGGCAGCGCCGGGGCGGCCCGCGTCGCGCTTCTCGCTGCGTCTCCCGGGCCGCGAGTGCGGCAGGTTTCCGAGGACGCCTTCTTGACCTGTGCTGGGCCGCTCGTCAGCCATCGGCGGGCAGTCTAGTCCCGGCTGCTCCGGGTACAGCGAAAGGCGAATGCGGTCGCGAGGTTTGGAGGCCGACCCATGGGGGGCACGACCAACCCCGAAGCCCCGGCCTCCTCCGCATTTGGAGTGGGTACGCTAGGGGCGTGCTGGTTGACCGGCTAGTCAGGGGAAATTCCGCATCAGGCCGCTTGACTTCATTATTTGCAGCGTTAGTGTGTACACAGTCTGATTGACTGGGCCCAGCGCCCTCGCGCTGGGCCCTGCGCGCCGTAAGGAAGAGGATGTCAGTAGCTGAACTTCAAGAGCTCGAGGAGGTCAAGCTCCTCGTCGCAAAGGGCACGGCGACCGGCGTACTGACCTACGCGGAGGTCGCCGTCGCGCTCGCCGAGGTGGAGCTGGACGAGGGCGACATCGAGGAGCTGCACGGCTACTTCGAGAAGTCCGAGATCGAGCTGGTCGAGGACGACCCGACCCACTCGGCGCCCGAGGTCGAGCGCGCGGTCGACCGCCGCTCGCGGCGCAAGAAGGCGACGATCGACCTGAAGCCGGACATGACCACCGACTCCCTTCAGCTCTTCCTGAAGGACATCGGCAAGGTCAGGCTGCTCACGGCGCAGGAGGAGGTCGACCTCGCCAAGCGCATCGAGCGCGGCGACCTCGACGCGAAGCAGAAGATGGTCGAGTCGAACCTGCGCCTGGTCGTCTCGATCGCGAAGAACTACCGCAACCAGGGGCTGCCGTTCCTCGACCTGATCCAGGAGGGGACGCTCGGCCTGGTGCGCGCCGCCGAGAAGTTTGACTACCGCAAGGGCTTCAAGTTCTCGACCTACGCCACTTGGTGGATCCGCCAGGCGATCGCCCGCGCACTCGCGGACAAGGCGCGCACGATCCGCATCCCCGTGCACGTGGTCGAGAAGCTCAACAAGATCGGCCGCGCCGAGCGCAAGCTCGTCACGGAGCTGGGCCGCGAGCCCACCCCCGACGAGATCGCCGAGCACACCGGGATCGAGCCCGAGGAGGTCGAGTCGATCAAGCGCTCCGCGCAGGCGCCGGTCTCGCTCGAGAAGCCGGTGGGCGACGAGGAGGAGTCCGAGTTCGGCCAGTTCATCGCCGACGAGCGGGCGGAGTCCCCGTACGAGCGGGCGGCCGAGATCCTCACGAAGGAGGCGCTGCGCGAGGCGCTCGAGAACCTCTCGTACCGGGAGCGCCGGGTCCTCGAGCTCCGCTACGGGCTGGGCGGGGAGCACCCGCGAACGCTCGACGAGGTGGGCCGCACCTTCAACGTCACGCGCGAGCGGATCCGCCAGATCGAGAACCAGTCGCTGAAGAAGCTCCAGTCGCTGGCCGAGGCACAGAAGCTGCGCGACGTCGCGTAGGCGAGCAGGCCCGCGCTCGCGTCCAGACGGAACCGCCGCGCCTCAAGCCGCCGGCTCAGCTGCCGATGCGGAAACAATGTTCGACGTAGACGCCGCCCTGACGCGCGTGATCGAGACGGAGGGTTCAGACCTCCACCTGAAGGTCCCTTCGCGCCCCATCATCCGACGCCACGGAAAGCTCGCGCCGATCGACGGTTCCGAGCCGCTGACCTCCAAGGACACGGAGAGCACCCTCTTCCGCATGCTCACCGACGAGGCGAAGCTCGAGTCGTTCCGCGCCGAGCGCGAGGTCGACTTCTCCTACTCGCTCCCCGGCGTTGCGCGCTTCCGCGTCAACGCCTTCGTGCAGCGCGGGTCGATCTCGCTCGTGGCGCGCGCGATCCCGTTCGCGGTCAAGACGGTCCCGGAGCTGCTGCTCCCGCCGGTGATCTCCGAGATCGCAGACGAGGAGCGCGGCCTGATCCTCGTCACCGGCACGACCGGCTCGGGCAAGTCGACGACGCTGGCGTCGATGATCGAGCACATCAACACCCGCTACGCGAAGCACATCGTCACGATCGAGGATCCTGTCGAGTTCCTCCACAGCGACAAGCGGTCGATCATCAACCAGCGCGAGGTCGGCGAGGACACAACCTCTTTCGCGCGCGCCCTGCGCCGCGTCCTGCGTCAGGACCCGGACGTGATCCTCGTCGGCGAGATGCGCGACGAGGAGACGGTCCGCACGGCGCTGTCGGCTGCCGAGACCGGTCACCTCGTGCTCTCGACCATCCACACGGTGGACGCGAGCGAGTCGGTCAACCGCATCATCGACTTCTTCCCGCAGGCAGAGCAGCGCCAGGCACGCGCGATGCTCGCCGGCACGCTCAAGTCCGTGATCTCGCAGCGCCTCGTGCCCACCCCCGACCGGGACGGCCGGGTGGCGAGCTGCGAGATCCTGCGCATGACCGGGCGGGTTCGCGACATGATCATGGACCCGACCGAGACGGGGAGGCTGCCCGAGGCCGTGGCCGAGGGCCGTTACTACGGGATGCAGACCTTCGACCAAGCGCTCATGCACCACGTCCAGGCCGGGCGGATTTCGATGGACGACGCGCTCAAGGCGGCGACCCACCCGCACGACTTCAAGCTCCTCGTCTCCTCCGACGGGCAGCGCCACACGTCCGTCGAGTCGGTCTTCGGAGCCGACCTCGAGGCCGCCTGACCCGCGTAGAGTTCCCGACGGCTCCCCCAGGTGCGCCTCGCGTCCCTTTACTTCAGTTCGTGAAGTCTTGCGGTATCCTGGCCTTCATGGGCGATCCCAGCTGCCCCGTCTGCGCAACCGCCGACATCATCTGCGGCAAGTGGACCATCCTCGTCATCCGTGACCTCGCCGAGCAGCGCAGCCGCTTCTGCGAGCTCGAGCGTTCGCTCGCCGGCATCAGCCCACGCACGCTCTCGCTGCGCCTGCGCGCGCTCGAGGAGCAGGGCATCGTCGAGCGCCACACCTTCCCCGAGGTTCCGCCTCGGGTCGAGTACTCGCTCACTGCCAAGGGCGAGGCGCTCGCGCCGCTGATCGAGGACATGCGCCGTTACGGGCGCGAGTGGCTCGGCGTGGACGACGGCACGTGCGCCGCCTCCCCCGAGCGCGCCACCGCCGCCGCGGCTTAGACCGAGGCAGGACACGGGGCGCGTTCATCGAAATCGCGCCTCATGCGCAATCGTGCTCTCCACGACGCGCTGCGGGACTTCGCGCTCGAGGCCGCGGCGCTCCTCAGCGATGACCTGAAGGCCGGCGCCGAGGTCCAGTTCGACGTTGTCGACGAGGGCGACCGCCGCGGCCCGGTCCTCTACCGCTACCAGCCACGCACCGGGGCCTTCATCGGCGAGCGCTGGCCGCGGCTGCGGGAGCTGCGCTCCTGTGGACCGGCGTGCATGGAGCTGGGGGCGGGCGCGGCGGCCTGGCTGAGGGTCAACGGGCTGCGCGGCGAGCAGGCTGAGCCCGCGCTGCAGGCGATGCTCGAACGACTGTACGAGGACGCAACGAGCTTCGGATTCCCCGAGGACCGCTTCGAGCGCGTCTACCGCGAGGTCGAGACGACGCTTTACCGCGGTGCCGTGCGCGACCGCGTGGTGGCGCCGCTGGACGGCGCGTGGATGGACGCGGAGCGGCTCGACCTCGGCGGCGGGCTGTCGCTCGTGCGCGGCGACCAAGCGGACGCCCCGGTCGAGGCGGTCTTCCCGGAGGGCGGCGACGGCGCGCCCGCGCTGCTCTGCGCGCTCGACAGCGACATGGCCGCCGACGAGCGACTTGGTGCCGTCGAGGCGGACGGGCGCCTGCGCCGGCTCGTAACCGTCCTGCGCCTCTGGAGCGCGGGCGCCGTGAGCCTCGGGACGCCCGGCTGGCGGCGCACGGACAACGGCCGCTGGACCGCGATCCCCCTCGGCGCGTCGGGCGCGGGCCGGGGCCAGGGCTGGCATCTGGCGGCCGGCGACGAGGGAGCGCTGCGCGAGTTCTTCGCGACGATCGACGCCGCACGCCCGTCAGGGACGGTGGCCTGGGCGCTCGCGCGCTTCGAGATGGCATGCGAGCGCCGTCGCGACTCGGAGGCCCTGTCAGACCTGCTCCTCGCCCTGCGGGGCCTGCTCGACGCGACGAGCGCGGCGGGCGAGGCGAGCCTCGCGCCGCGCGTGGCGGCGCTCTGCGCCGAGGAGGGGCGGCGCCGCTACGTGCATCGCCGCGTGGAGGCTGGGGTGGCGCTCGAGCGGGTCCTGATGGGAGGTGGAGGGAGGCTGCCGCCCGATTCGCCGCGCGAGCTCGTGGGGGAGATCGAGGGCTACGTTCGCGCGCTGCTCCGCGATGTCCTGTGCGGCTACCTCGACGCCGACCTCAAGGACGTGGCGGACGACATCCTGGTCGAGACGACCTCGGAGCCGTTCCTCGAGATCGAGGCCCGCGACCTGCGCAATGAGAGCGAGCGGCGCGACGCCGAACCCGAGGTGGAGCCGGAGCGCGAGCCGGAGCCGGAGCTCACCGAAGAGCCGGAGCTCGGCGAGGAGCCGGAGCTCGGCGAGGAGCCGGAGCTCAGCAACGAGCCGGAGCTCAGCGACGAGCCCGAGCTCAGCGACGAGCCGGAGCGGGAGGACTGGCCGGAGCCCGAGCCGGACGAGTGGCCGGAGCCGGAGCCGGACGAGTGGCCGGAGCCCGAGCCGGCGGCCGTGACCGCGGAGGCGGAGGAGCTCGACACGTCGGAGCTCGAGCCGGTGGCAGCACCGGAGCCCGCCGCGGGGGAGCCCGACCCGGCATACGACTTCGAAGACGACCCTCCGCGGCAGCGGCGTCTGGACGGCGTGACGCCGTCAGACGACTGGGCCTGGGACGAGCCGGACGATTACTCCGCTCCCGTCTGAACCCCACGTTGGTGCTCGTCGTAGGCGTGCAGGGGCTGGGAAGGGGGGTGGGTTGGTTGGCCGGCGTCAGCGTTCTCGCCGTCAGCGTCGGGGTCCTCTTGGTGCGTGACGAGTTTCGACGGCATAACGAACGAAACTCGTCACGCACGAGGCTCAAGAGTTAGAAACGACGTCGGGCGTTGATCCCGATCGCCCATTCGGGCTCAGCCGCGTCCGGAGATGATCTCCCAAGCCCGCCGAAGTTTGTGCTCGAGCGGGTCCTCCACGTCCTCCACGCCGTGGTGCTCCATGACCGCCGGGTTTGGGGTGGGCTTCGGAAGCTCCTCGATCTCCGCGGTGGGCACGGTCAGGACGACACGGTCGTCGAGGATCTCCCCAACGTCAGGGGCGTCGACGAAGCGCAGCCCACCGGGCCCGAGTTTGACGTCAATCACCAGGCCGTCAAAGATGTCGGTTTCCTCATCGCGCAGAACGTGCTCGACCACCCCGACGCGATCGCCGTCCGCGCTGACGACGTCAGTGCCTTCCTCCAGCGTCAGGTAGGAAGCCGGCTCGGGAGCTGCCACGCGCGGGAGCATAGCCTCGGATGCTGGCCGGCTAGAAGAGATACTCGTCCATCTTCCTGAGGCCGTCGATGTCGTGCACGTCGTCGTCGATGTACGGAATCTCGATGATCGGCTTCCGCCCGAGGCGGCGCCGCAGGGTGGCGAGGTTGGCGCGGTCGCGCTTTGCCAGCTGACGCTCCTCCTCCCAGGTTCGCAGCACCTTGCGCGCGAGCGGGCCGTCGAGCAGCTCCTCGACCTCGGCGCCGGCGTCGCCGCGCGGTGGGGCCGGCCGGACCCGGTTGGCGACCGCGCCGGCGAAGGGCAGGCCGGCGTCCATCAGGCGGTGGTGGAACCAGCCCGCCTCCTCGATCGCGTCGGACCGCGGCGAGGTCACGAGCACGAACGCCGTGCGGCTGTCCGCGAGCAGCTCGTTCACGTGCCCGGCCCGCTCCCGGAAGCCCTCCGTCATCCCCGCGAAGCTCGAGAAGAACGTGGATAGGTCGTCCAGCAGGTCGATGCCGGTCGCGCGCTTGAGCCCGGAGAAGACGAGCCCACCGCCGCGCCCGACGAGCTTCAGGCTGAGCGCGCCGGGCGCCGTGAAGAACTGCAGCGCGCGCGAGTCGATGAAGGCTGCGAGCTTCTTGGGAGCGTCGATGAAGTCGAGCGCGTTGCGCGTGGGAGGCGTGTCGAGCACGAGCAGGTCGTAGCGGCCCTCCTGGTGGAGCTCGTACAGCTTCTCCATCGCCATGTACTCCTGCGAGCCGGCCACCGCGTTCGAGAGCTCCTGGTAGATGCGGTTGGACAGGACGGCGTCGCGCGTCCGCTCGTCGGGGGCGTGCCATTCGACGATGTCGTCGAAGGTGCGCTTGGGGTCGAGCATCATCGCCCACAGCTCCCCCTCGACATCAGCCTCCACGAGGCGCTCCTCGTTGCCAAGCTCCGCGAGCCCGAGCGAGTTTGCCAGCCGCTTGGCCGGGTCGATCGTGAGCACGACCACCTTCTTGCCGCGCGCGGCCATGCCGAGGGCGATCGCGGCCGAGGCGGTGGTCTTGCCGACACCGCCCGAGCCGCAGCAGATGCAGACCTCCTTGCGCTCGAGCCAGTTCTCGATCACAGCTTGCGCTCCAGCTCGGCCGACAGCTGCTCGAGCTCCCGGAGCCCGAGCTCGGGCTCGAAGATGCACGGCAGGGTCGCGAGCGGCGCCGCGGCCGCTCGCTTCAGCCGTCGCAGCTGGGCGTGCTCGGCCCGCGCGCGGTTGTGCTCGGAAAGGGCGGCGCGCAGCGCCGCCCGGGCGGCCGGCCCGGCGCGCCCGTCGAGCGACTCCAGCGTGCGCGCCTCGGCGGCGCTGAAGCGCCGGGGGTGGAGCGCGTTGACGACGATCGCGTCCACTCCCATCCCGAGCTCTTCGCGCAGCGAGCGCTCGAAGTCGATCGTCTCGTTGACCGGCATCTCCTCGGGCAGTGCGGTCACGAGCACCCCTGTCGAGGCGCCGTCGCGCAGGAAGGCGTCGATTGTCGCCGCCTGGCGGGCGATCGGCCCGACCTTGGCCACCCCCGCGAAGGTGCGCGGAGCCCGCAGCATCGCGAGCCCGTGGCCGGTGGCCGGCGCGTCGACGATCGCCAGGTCGAACACGGAGCCTCCGGTGCGACGCTCGAGTTGGGCCAGGTCCCACACCTTCCCGATCGTGACCAGCTCGCTCAGCCCCGGCGCCGCCGCGGTCAGATACTGGAAGAGCCGGCTCCCGCCGAGCACGCCGGCGAGCGTTCCGGACTTGAGCTGGTAGCCGAGCCACTCCTCCTTGGCCCGCTCCGGATCCACCGAGACGGCGAACAGCCCGGGCGCGAGCTCAAGCTCGGAGTGCCCGACCTCGCTCGCTCCGAACATCGCCGCCAGCCGCTCCTGCTCGGCCACCTCACAGAGGACCGTCCGGAGGCCGCGCCGCGCCGCGGCGAGGCCGAGCGCGGCCGCGACGGTCGTCTTGCCGACGCCGCCCTTGCCCGTCACGAGCACGAGCCGTCTCTCCAGTAGCGAACTCACCGGACGACAAGGGTGAAGGATTCCGTTCAGTACGTGCGAATACGGCTGTCGTAATGACGCCCAAGGCCAAGGTCATCGCCTTCACCAACCAGAAGGGCGGCGTCGCCAAGACGACCACCACCCTCAACCTCGCCGCGGCGTTCGTCGAGCGGGGCCATCGCGTGCTCTGCATCGACCTCGACCCGCAGGGCAACCTCACGATGAGCCAGGGGATCGACCCCGACTCGCTCGAGTCGTCCATGTACGACGTGCTCGTGCACCGGCTCTCGATTCGCGAGGTGATCCGTAAGCGCGAGGTGGACGTCGCGTGCGCGTCGATCGACCTCGCCGGCGCCGAGATCGCGATGTCGACGATGATCGGCCGCGAGCGCGCGCTCAAGAAGGCCCTGGAGCCGATCCTCGAGGACTACGACTTCATCTTCATCGACACCCCGCCGAGTCTCGGATTGCTGACGATCAACGCGCTGACGGCGTCGCAGAAGGTGATCGTCCCCGTCCAATGCGAGTATCTGTCCATGCGCGGGCTGATCCAGCTCCAGAACACGCTGGCGATGGTGCGTGAGGAGCTCAACCCGGACATCGAGATCGAGGGGATCCTGCCGACGCTCGTGGACAACCGCACCGTGCACGCGAAGGAGGCGATCGAGATCCTCGAGGAGAACTTCGGGGACCGTGTCTTCGCGTCACGCATCAACAAGACCGTGCGGTTCGCGGAGGCGCCGGTCAAGGGCATGTCAGTGCTCAAGTACGACCCGGACGGGAAGGCGGCCTACGCCTACCGGCAGCTAGCGGAGGAGGTCCTTGCGAATGGCCAGCGGTAACAGGGCGAGCATGCGCGAGGGACCCCTTGCCCAGCTCTTCCGGAAGACCGAGGAAGAACACGCCGAGGGCAAGCCGGCGGCGGAGAAGGAGCCAAAGACCGGCCGGCCGCTGCCCGAGGACGGGCCGTCGCCTCAAGCAACCCGCAGCGTTCCCGAGCCGCAGGCTCATGAGCAGCCGGACCTCAAAGACGAGCTGCCGCCGAGCCGGCCCGCGCCGACCGCCCGCATGACCGAGGCGGCCCGGCGGGCCGAGGAGCGCGAGGAACGCCGGCGCGAGCGCGAGCGGCGCTGGAGCCGTTACGAGGGCGTCCCGCGACCCGAGGACCGGCTGCGCTCGGTCTTCGCCTCCGACATCCCGGAGAACATCCTCGACCACGCACCCGAGCCGCCGGCCGCCGAGTCCGAGCCGATGATCGGCTCGGTGCCGTCCGGCGTGGCCGAGCCGGTGCTGCGGGTGGTGGGCGTCGGCGGCGCCGGCGTGAACGCGGTCAATCGTATGGTCGAGGCGCAGGTGGAGGGCGTCGAGTTCGTCGCCGTCAACACCGACATGCAGTCGCTCGAGGGCTCCGCGGCACACACGCGCGTGCATATCGGCAACGACCTCACCCGCGGGCTCGGCTCGGGGTCGAATCCGGAGCTCGGCAAGGCGGCCGCGGTCGAGAGTTACGACCATCTGAAGGGGTACCTCAAGGGCTCCGACATGGTTTTCATAACCGCGGGCGCGGGCGGCGGCACCGGTACCGGGGCGGCGCCCGTCGTGGCGCGCATCTCGCGCGAGGTCGGTGCGCTGACCGTCGGCATCGTGACCAAGCCGTTCGCGTTCGAGGGCGCGCGCCGCCGGGCACAGGGCGAGCAGGGCGTCGAGGAGCTGGCGCGCGAGGTCGACACGCTGATCGTGATCCCCAACACGCGGCTGTTGTCGGTGCTCGACAAGTCGACCTCGATGGTCGAGGCGTTCCGGGTGGCGGACGACGTGCTGCGCCAGGGCGTGCAGGGCATCTCCGACCTGATCACCCTGCCGGGCCTCATCAACCTGGACTTCGCGGACGTCCGCACGATCATGTCGGGCGCCGGGCAGGCGCTGCTCGGGATTGGGATGGGCACCGGCGAGCGCCGTTCGATGGACGCCGTCGAGCACGCGATCGAGTCGCCCCTGCTCGAGACGTCGCTCGAGGGCGCGCGCTCGATCCTGCTGTCGGTCACCGGCGGCCGTGACCTCTCGCTGTGGGAGGTCAACGAGTCCGCGAAGGCGGTTGCCGAGGCGGCGCACCCGGAGGCGAACATCATCTTCGGCGCCATGGTCGACGAGAAGGTCGAGGACCAGGTGTGGGTCACGGTCGTGGCCACCGGCTACGGCGACCGGCCGCTCCACCGCTCCGGGCCGCGGAGCGAGTCGCGGACGATCCCGGCCGACGCCGAGCCGCGGGTGAGAAGGTCACGCGAGCGCGAGCGTTCCACCGCCGGAATCCTCAGCGACATCGAAGTGCCCGAGTTCATCCCCCGCGGTTAGCGGTCGCCTCCGCAAATACGCTCGCGTTCGGCGGCTGCGAACCTTCGCCTGGCCGCACCCGCGATGCTCGCCGATGCTCTGCATCGACTGCGCTCGCGTGCACGCCCATGCTCGGTTCTCGCTCGCCGAGCCACGACCGTATTTCCGTCGGAGACCACTAGCGCCCGCCGGGCACCCTCCCCGCGCGGGATAGCCTTGCGACGATGAAAGGGGTGGTCGCAGCCGGCCATCCGCTGACGGCGCGGGCCGGGGCGGACGTGCTGCGCGCCGGCGGCAACGCCGTCGACGCCGCGGTGGCCTGCGTGCTGATGTCGTTTGTTGCCGAGTCGCCGCTCACCGGACCCGGGGCGGGCGGCTTCATGCTTCTGCACAAGGGGGACGAGAACCACCTGCTGGACTTCTTCGTCGCCGCACCCGGTCGCGGGCTCGACCGCCTCGAGCCGGCGGAGCTCAAACCGATCGACGTCTACTTCGCCGAGGACGCGATCCAGCGCTTCAACGTCGGGCCGTCGTCCTGCGGGGCTTACGGGACCACGCTCGGGCTGACGAACGCGCTCGAGCGCTTCGGCACCGCGCGGCTCGCCGACCTCACCGCCGCTCCGGCCCGCGCGGCGCGCGACGGCGTCGAGGTGGTGCCGATGCAGGCGTTTCTGTTCACCGTGCTCGAGCCGATCCTCCGCTCGACGCCGGAATGCGAGGCCATCTATGCGCCCGGTGGGCGGCTGCTCGCCGAGGGCGACACGATCCGCCTGCCGGAGCTCGGCCGGCTGCTCGAACGACTCGGCGAGGAGGGGCCCGGCTTCCTCTACACCGGTGATGTTGCAGGCGCCGTGTGCGACTGGGTAAGCGAGCGCGGTGGCCTGCTCACGCGCGAGGACCTCGCCGCCTACCACGTCGTCGAGCGCAGCCCGGCGAGCGTCAGATACCGCGGCCGTGAGGTGTTGACCAACCCGCCCCCCTCGTCCGGTGGAATCCTGATCGCCGATGCGCTCGGGATCCTCGAGCGCTTCGAGGGGCCGCCCAACGACCTCGTCGTCGCCGAGGTGATCGCCAGCACGAACCGGGCGCGCGACGAGGAGTTCCTCCTCGGGCTCGCCACCGAGGGCTACCTGGAGCAGTTCCTCGCCAAGGAGGCGCTCGACTCGGTGGCCACCGAGGTGCGTAGCCGGCTTGGGGGGCGCGAAGCGCCCGGCCCGGCCGGGCGCGCAGGGTTCGGTAACACCACGCACCTCGCTGTGCTCGACGCCGATGGAACGTGTGCCTCGGTCACCTGCTCGAACGGCTCGTGCTCGGGTGTCGTCGTCCCCGACACCGGCATGCACCTCAACAACATGCTCGGGGAGCAGGATCTGAACCCGTTCGGCTACCACCGCCACGAGCCCGGGGCGCGCGTGCCCAGCATGATGGCCCCGACCGTCGTGCTGCGCGACGGTCGGCCCGAGATCGCGCTCGGCTCCGCCGGTTCCAACCGGATCCGGTCCGCGATCGTGCAGACGATCATCGCCGTCATCGACCACGGTCTGCCCGCGCAGGAGGCGGTCTCGCGCCCCCGCCTGCACGTCGAGGGCACGGAGGTGGAGGCCGAGCCCGGAGTCCACACCGCCGCGCTCGACGAGCTCGAGGGCAAGGGTTGGGCGGTCCGCCGCTGGTCCGAGCAGAACCTGTACTTCGGCGGGGTGCAGGCGGTGGCCCGCAACCCGGAGACCGGCGCGCTCACGGGCGGGGGCGACCCGCGCCGGGGCGGGGTGGCGGAGACGGTCGCCTAGCTGGTTCCTGTCACACGCAGCGGCGGATGCCCCCACCGGGCCCTATGGCCGATCGAGCAGCAAGAGCCTGAACCTGAACACCAGGAACGAGCCGCGCGGTATCGACTGCAACGCGTTCAGCGTGACTCGATACTCGCTTCCGCTCGGGCTGAGCCGGTGGTCGCTCAGGCCGTACGCGCCGATAAGTGAGTTGCGGTTCGGGCGCACCGAGGCCAGGCGGAAGTTCGTCCCGGGCAGCTGGATGATCACGGTCCTGTTGCTAGCGCCGCCGGTAAGGCTCACCCTCGCGCGGCAGGACTCAACGCCGCCGGTGCACCTCGTCACCACCGTGTTGCCGCCGCCCTCAGTCGAGCGGAAGGTGAGGATCAGCTGCGACCCGCGCGGGGCGGCCTGCACGGCGTTCATGGTGAAGGCGTACTCGGAGCCGCCGTCCCGGAACTGCTCCCTGCTGAGCGAGTACGCGCCCTTGAGCGAGCGCCGGTTCGGGCGCACGGACACCAACCGAAGATCGGTATCGCTCAGCCGAATGACCACTTGCCGGTTGCTTGCGCCGCCGGCGATGCTCACCCGCGCCTGGCACGAGTTGCTGCCGCCTTCGCATGTGACGACGCCCTGAGCCGAGGCCGGGGGGCCGCTAGAAAGCGCCACAGACGTCACGACCAGGACTGCTCCGACCGATGCCCCGCGGCGGCGACGATGCGAGTACCTCATCGAATGCCTCTCTGGAGATGGGCCCGAGACGTGACCCTAAGCGAGTGCCGACGCCGCGGTCAAGGCCAGCTGGCCCCTCGATTCCGCCGCCGGCATGGCGGGCTGGTCGGGTCCCCGGTGCGCCGTCAGGTCGGCAGGTGGCCGTTGCCGCGCGCGCGCTCGGCGGCGCGCTCGGCGAACCTGATGCGCTCGAGCGCCTCCGTGAAGAGGGCGTCGAGCTGCTCGAGCCGGCCGCGCTCGGAGCGGAGCTCGAGCAGCTCCTGCTTGGCGGCCGGCTCGACGTCGAGCGTGGCCGCCATCCCGTAGGCGTCGAGGCGGGCGAGCGCCTCGCCCTCAGGGCGCGACTCGGTCAAGTGCTCGACCAGGTCGGCGTAGCGGCTGCGCGCCTTGCCCGCCGTCTCATCGTCGCCGTCGGGGTCGTTCGGCAGTACCTCCACGTCACCGGCCGGGTAGGGCAGGTCCTCGATCTTCCGCAGCAAGCGGAACGGCTCGGTCCCCTCGACGAGGATGTTGAGCCTGCCGTCATCGAAGCGCTCGAGGACGCGCGCGATGCGCGCCGAGCAGCCGGTCTCCTTGAGGCCGTCGTCCGACAGCCAGACGATCCCGAACTCGCGCTTCTCGTCCAGGCACTCGCCGATCATCAGCTTGTAGCGCTCCTCGAAGATGTGGAGCGGGACGAGCTCGTGGGGCAGCAGCACGAGCCCGAGCGGGAAGAGCGGGAAGCGCTCGATCGTGGGCGCCATGGGGCTGAAGGCTAGGCTAGCCCGTGACAGGAGGCGGCGCGGCGCCGCAGATCCGGATCACGCGCGAGAGCGTGACCGGCGGGGTGCCGGCTCCGCGTTGGAACGTCACCCGCACGGTTACGCGGTAGCGGCCCGGCGGGAAGGTCACCCGCGGCGTGACGCGGCGCTGGAGCGTGCGCACGGTCAGATTGCGGCGAAGGCTCCCGTTTACGAAGACGTGGATCCGGCGGATGTTCGTGCCGCGGAAGTTCACCCGCGGGACGCGCTCGGTGATGCAGCGCCGGGTCGCCTGACGGAAGAGGAAGGCTGCCACGGCGGCGTCAGCGGCGGTCGGGGGCCGTGGGCCAGGCGGCACCACGGGTCCGGGCTCTTCATCTCCGTCGGGGCCCGGCGGCCCGGGCGGCTCGGGCCGGGGCGGTACCGGCTCGTCGGGGCAGAGGAGCACGGTCGAGATGGAGTCGTCGTCGTCGACGGTGATTCCATTCGTGCTACCGGTCACCGTTCCGGTGTTGTCGACCCTGAAGGGCTCGCAGCTCTCGCCTGGGTCGGTCGTGCGGCGGGAGCACGTGTAGACCCACGTGTCACCCGGGTCGAGCGTGTCTGGCGAGTCGTCCGCGCCCGAGCTGTCTTGCTTCTCGTCCAGCTCCGGGTCGCACGCGGAGTCGCTCACTGTGACCCCCGCCTCGGGGAAGGGAACGTCGCCGGGGTTGGTCACGTAGAACGTGTAGTCCAGCGTCTCACCGGCCGTCGCCACCGCCGGGCCGACCTTCCGGATTGCGATGGCCGGGGATCCCGGGCGGATGTTGCGGAAGGTGCACGTGGCGCGGTCGCCCGCGGACAGCGGCAGGTCCTCCCAGATCGTGCCGGGGCGCGCGCCGCCGCGCCGGGTCGGGTTGCGCCGGCACTCGACGGTGGAGCGGTAGTCGGCGCCGTTCGTCGGGGGAACCGCCAATTCCGAGAGGTGATAGATCCCGGGCGGCACGCTGAGCGTGATGCTGTCGCCATCCCCAGCCGCCGGCAGCACGACCTGGCCGTTCACGAGCAGGTCGAAAGATCCCGGGTCGCCGGCCGGCTCGACGACCTTCTCCACGGTGAGCCGGGCCGGGAACCAGTTGCCGAAATTGCGTCCGCGGACGTTGGGCTCGAGGCCGACGTCGAAGGGTCCCCAGGCGCAGGGGAAGCGGCCCCCCGGTGCGGTGGTGCGCGGAAAGGAGCACGTCCAGTCCAGAGCCACGGGGTTTGTGAGGCTGAGGCGGGACGGCAACGTCTCGCGCAGCCGGTACATACCATCGGGGGGCCGGATGTCGTGAAGGACGTAGCGGCCCCGCCTGTCGCTGAACGTGCGCGGCTCCCCGGGGTCCAGCTCCCCGTTGAAGGGGCTGTAGTCGGCGAAGATCAGGAAGCGCGGGATGCCCGCGTCCTCGGGGTCGCGCACGCCGTCGGCATCGCGATCGAAGAACTTGACGCCCGACGCCGAGCAGGTCCGGATGTCCAGCGGCTGCGGCGCGACGTAGTCCTGCCTGTTGGACTGCTCCGCGTCGGACGAGCGCGAGTGCATCCAGATGGAGCGGAACGAGAGGCAGTCCTCGCCGAAGGCCTCCTCGAGCGGGCTGGCCAGATTGAGGGCGGTCTCGCCGAACCGCTCCGCCGGGACCGTGGTGCTGTAGGCGCCTGGGAGCCGGCTCGTGATCTCAGTCGCGTTGATTGCCCCCTGGGCGTCCACGTTCGGCTCGAGGCCGTTGAAGTCGTCCAACCGGCCGGTCCTCGCGCAGCCCGTGGCTGGGTCGGTGCTATCCGTGGTCCAGCGCTGGAGGATGACGTTCACGCCGTTCCCCTGCGGCTGGTAGGAGATGAGCACGTCGCCGGTGCGCCGGCAGGGGATCCGCGCATTTCCGTTGTCCCATAGTCGCGCGTCGTGATTCAGCTCGAACGCGAGATAGGCAGTGCCCTCGGCGGCCTCCCGCGGAAGCCGAGGTACAGGAAGGTGTTCCCGTCCGGCTGGCGGACGGCCGACCACGCGTCGCGGATGTTGTCCTTGGCCGGGTTGACGCCGCCCGGCTCGACGGTCAAGTCCCATTCGCCCGGCTCGTTCTCCTTGCTCCCTCCCGTGAAGGCGCTGTCCTGCGCATTCCAGTCCGGGTTGTGCTGCACGACCCCGGCCGCCTGCAGGGCCTGCCAGTCGATATTCGGCGACGCGTCGTCCTGGTCGCCGTCGGCGCCCTGGAACGTGCTGCCGGGGAGGGGGTTTGGCGTCGGCGTCAGTACCGTCGCCGAGGCCGGCGCGGCGGCGAGGAGCGCGGAAACGAGGCCAAGCAAGGCGACCGCTGCGCGTCCGGGCACGCCGGGAACCTATCCCGCACAGGCGGCAACGCCAAACGGTGCACGCTCGCCCGCAAGCGTGGTGGGACCGCTACCTTCGCCTGATGGCGACCGCCGCCCCCGAGGAACGCGGCCCGCGGGGCGAGGCAGGCGCGGCCGCGGCCCCGGCCGGTCCGGCGCACGTGGCGGTGGTGTCGTTCCTCGCCGCCCGCGCGGCTCCGACCGGCGGCTTCTGGATCGCGTTGGCCGGAGGTGTGGCGCTCGCGCGCGTGTCCGCGCTCCGCGGCGCGCGCCTCGGCTTCGGGGCGAGCATCGCGGCCATGCTCGAGACCGTCGCGATCATCGGGCCGGCGCGCTTCGGCATCCCGCTGACGCAGGCCGCCACGGCGCCGCTGCTCGGCCGACTCGAAGCGCGCGGCTGGGGTCTGCTGCCGCAGATCGTCGTCTGCGCGGCGATCCGGATTCTCCACAACGCCGCGACCACGGCGTTCTTCATCTGGGTGATCACGGGCGGACTCGACGCCTACGCGGGCACCTATGACGCGATCGGCCGCCGCATCGGTATCGAGGTGGGCACGGCCGACGCACTGGCGCTGACGCTCGCGGGGCTGCTCGCCTGGGGCGCGTTCGCGAGCACGATCCAGGTGCTCGTCTACCGCCGCGGCCTGCGCCGATGGCCCGCCGACGGCGATCCGATCTACGTTGACCCCAATAATCGTGGTCAACGTAGAGAGCATGAGCCCGAGGCGCCGGTCGAGCACCGTAACCGCTTCGATCCCCGCGCCGTCACCCTGGCGGCCGTCGTTCTCTTTGCGGTCCTCCTGGCGAGCACGGACTGGGTCGTGCTCGCCGCGGTCTCGCTCGTCCTCGCGCTCGCATGGCTCGCATCCCGCCCGGACCCCGAGCCCCTTCCCACCGGCCTGCTCTTCGCGGCCATCCTCGCCCTCGGCGCCTTCATCTTCACGCTCGGCGGCGGGCTAGGGCTCGACGCGGCGCTCCGGCGCGCCCTGCGCGCCGCGCTGATCGTCCTCGTCGCCACCTGGCTGCGCGCCGCCGCCGGTGCGGACGGCCTGCGCGAGGTCTTCCGGCGCGCACTCGGGAAGCTGCGCGCGATCCCCTCGCTGCCGGAGGCCGCGGCTGTGCTGGACGCAATCGCCGCCGAGGGCAGGCTGGCGGCGGCCGGGCGCTCACTCGCCGATCAGTTGGGTGACGTGAGGCTGCGCCCGATCCCGTTCTGCGACGCCGTGCTGGCCTGGGTCGTCAGCGAGGCGAAGGCATTCGAACCCGAGGCCTCTGGACCACCACTTAGGCTGGCGGTCCGTCCGCTTGATCTGGTGCTCGTCCTGCTGGCGGCACTCCCGGCCGCGACGCTGGCCCTCGCCTAGACAGGATGGAGCCGCCCCGTGCGGGGCGGCGTCCGATCCGCTGATGAGAGTGGTCGGCGCCTGCGCATTGTCGTGGGTTGCCGGGGTGGGCCCGGTAGAGCCACATACGGAGGTCGCCGACCATGCATGACTGTAGGGCTGGCACGGTATCCGTCGGGTTGGACGTCCACGCCGCTTCGATTCGGCTGGCGGCGGTGCGCGCCGACGAGCTGCTCGAGGAGTGCACGCTGCCCTACGACCACGAGGCCGTCGAGCGCCGGCTTCGTCGTTGGCCTGGGGTTCGCTGTTGCTATGAGGCCGGTCCCACGGGTTTCGGCCTGCAGCGCTATCTGATCGGGCGCGGGATCGCTTGCGAGGTGGTGGCACCCGGGCTGGTGCCGAGCCGGCCGGGCGATCGCGTCAAGACCGACCGCCGCGACGCGCGCAGGCTGGCGCGCCTTTTCGCCGGCGGCCTGCTGGAGCCGATCTACGTGCCGAGCCCCGAGGCCGAGGCCGCCCGCGATCTGGTGCGCGCCCGCGAGGACGCTCGCCTTGATCGCATGCGCGATCGTCATCGGCTGTCGAAGTTCTGCCTGCGCCAAGGTCGCCGGTTGCCGGGCAAGTCTTGGGGGGTGAGCCGCCGCAAGTGGCTGTCCGCCCAGCGCTTCCCCTTCCCGGCCCAGCAGCGCGCCTTCGAGGACTACCTGCACGCGATCGATCTCATCGATCGGCGAGTGCAGTTGCTCGAGCGCGCGATCGCCGAGGCGGCCGGGCAGGGACCGTGGGCCGAGCTGGTTGGCAGGCTGCGCTGCCTGCGCGGCGTCGACACGCTCACGGCACTGGCGCTGGTCGTCGAGATCGGCGACTTCGACCGCTTTCAAGGGGCCGAGGGGCTGATGAGCTTCGTCGGGCTCGTGCCCTGCGAGCACTCCTCGGGCGAACGGCGCAAGCAGGGCTCAATCACCAAGGTCGGCAACGCCCACGTGCGCCGGCTGTTGGTCGAGTCGGCCTGGCACGGGCGCTTGCGCCCGCAGGTCGGCTACGAGCTCGCGCGCCGCCAGCGCGGCCAGGACCCGTTCGTGATCGACCGCGCCTGGCGCGCCCAGCAGCGCCTGCACCGCCGCTGGTGGCGGATGGCCGCCCGCGGCAAGCCACAGCAGAAGATCGTCGTCGCCTGCGCCCGCGAGCTGGCGGGGTTCGTTTGGGCGATCGCCACCGACCAACCGCTCAGGCAAGCAGGCTGAGCCGACGAACGAAAGGCCTCTCGGTCTCGAGCAGCGGATGAGCCAGACCACACGGAGAATCCTCGAAGGCCATATGCGGCACCGGCCCCGGCCGGCGACCCGCGACCCTAGGCGGAGGCAGCTCCCGACGGTTCCCAGTCATGCCGTCCCGACCGGCGAATGTCAGTCTGATCCACCGTCGCTGCCCACGGCCATCCGTTGCTCGAGACCGAGAGGAGATCCACCCAACCGAGCCGCGCCCCTTGACGTCTTGCTCCATGTCAGTGACCTAAGCCGGCCTGCGCGCCGAGATCAGCAGGTTGTAGAAGAGCGCCGCCGGCAGGTGCGGCTCGAGGAGTGAGCGGTCGATTGACTGCAAGAGGAGGTAGCCGCGGTGGGCGTACACGCGCCAGGCCCACGGGATCTCGTCCGGGTCGGCGCTGGCCTCGAGCGTGCGGTTGGCCCAGCCGAACAGGGAGGCGGCCAGCTCCTCGCCGCTCACGCGAACCTCGTCGAAGCCGGCACGACGCGCGTGCGCGGACAGGGCGGCGGGCGTGAACGCGTGTACGTCTACGACCCGCTCGAGCTCGTCCTCTTCCGTCCACGTCCCGTTGGCGCCCCCGTTGCGACGCCCGGACGCACCGAGGAGCGCGCGCCACACCGGCGAGAGCGCCCGCGCTCCGCGCTTGGGGACGGAGGCGATCCGGTCCCCGTAGTGCGACGGCTCGCCGCAGAACGCCAGCACCCCGCCGGGCCGCAGCACACGCCGGAACTCGCGGAAAGCCGCGTCCAGGTCAAGCAGGTGATGGAGCACGGCGTGCCCGAAGACGAGGTCGAACGAGCGCTCCTCGAAGGGCAGCTCCGAGGCATCGCAGGCCGCGGTCTCGACAGGTGCTCCGAGCTCGCGCGCCGAGCGCTCGAGCGCCCGCAGCATCCCGGGCGAGACGTCGGTGGCCACCGCCTCCTCGATCACGCCCGCGCGCAGGAGGTTGAGCGTGAAGTACCCGGTCCCGGCGCCGATCTCGAGCGCGCGCCGGTAGCGGCCCGGCTTGTGTCCGAGCGCCTTGCGCAGCTTGCCCGTGACCTGCGCCTGGCCGAGCGCGCCGTAGTTGATGCCCCACTTGGCGTCGTAATGTGGCGCGGCCAGGTCGTGATAGCGCACGTTGGCGCGCAGGATCTCGCGGTCCGTCTGCGGCATGGGCGCGGGAGAGTAGTACCTAGACTCTCCCGCCCGATGCAGGAGACCATCCAGCGAGACCAGCCCGCCGGGGTCCCGCCTCTCGCGCTGACCGGGGAGCGCACGCTCCCCGACGTGCCCGCCGAGAACTACTGGTTCCGGCGCCACCTGGCGGTCTACGAGTGGGTGGCGGAGCGCTGCCGCGGGCTCGACGTCGTCGACATGGCCTGCGGCGAGGGCTACGGCGTCGAGGTGCTCGCGCGGCGCGCCCGGCACGTGACCGGGGTGGACGCGAACCCCGACGCCCACGAGCATGCGCGCCTCAAGTACACGAAGCCGGGTGTCCGCTTCGTGCGTGACCTGGTCGAGAGCTGGTCCGAGCCCTGCGACGCGCTCGTGTTCCTGCAGACGATCGAGCACGTCCAGGACCCCGTGGCGGTGCTGACCCACTTCCGGGACATGCTGCGCCCCGGCGGAACGGCCTACGTCTCGACTCCCAACCTGCTGACACTGGCGCCTCCAGGCGCCCAGAAGTCCGACAACCCCTGGCATGTCCGGGAGTACCGGGCAGAGGAGTTCCGCAAGCTGTGCGCGGGCCTGTTCGGTCACGTCGAGCTGCTTGGGCTCTTCCATGCGCGTGTGTTGCGCGCGCACGAGCTGGCGCTCGCGGCCGGCTGGGACCGCGTCCACTCCGCGCTTGGCATCACGCGGGCGTTCTACGACCGCTTCACGCCGGCCATCTCGGCCAGCGACTTCGCACTCAGGCCCGGCCCACTCGAGCGCGCACTCGACTTCGTCGCGGTCCTCCGCCCGTGAGGACTCCGGCGCGACCCGGGGCGCTCGCGCTCGTGCTCCACTCGCACATGCCCTACGTCGAGGGCTTCGGCACCTGGCCCTTCGGCGAAGAGTGGCTCTGGGAGGCCGTCGCGACCGTGTACCTGCCCCTGCTCGAGCTGCTCGACAGCGCGCCGGTGACCGTCGGCCTCACGCCGGTGCTGTGCGACCAGCTCGAGGCGCTGCGAGACGACGCCGGGGAGCGCTACCTGCGCTTCTTGCGCGAGATCCGTGCTCCCATCCACGAGGAGGACGCCGCCGGGCTCGAGGCGGCCGGCGAGACACAGCTCGCCGCCGAGCTTCGGCGCGCCGCGGACGACTACACGTTCGCGGAGCAGGCGTTCGAACGCCACGGCCGTGACCTCGTCAAGGCGTTCCGCGAGCTCGACTCGGTGGAGCTCTGGACCTCGGCGGCCACGCACGCGCTGCTGCCCCTGCTCGCCACGGATGCCGGGATGCGGCTCCAGCTAGCCACGGGCATCGCCTCCCACGTGGCCCGTTTCGGCGTCTGGGGAGGCGGGCTCTGGCTGCCGGAGTGCGCCTACGCGCCCGGGCTCGAGCGTGACCTGGCGGATCACGGGGTGCGCGCTTTCTGCGTGGACCAGACCGGCGTCGAGGGATTCGACCATCTGCTCCCGGTTGCCACCGAGGCCGGCCCGCCGGCGCTGCCGATCGACTGGGGGACCGTCGAGCTCGTCTGGGACGAGCGGCGTGGCTACCCGGCGGATGGCGGCTACCGCGACTACCACCGGCGCACCGTGCACGACCTGAGGCCGTGGGACAACACCGGGCGGCCGTACGACCGCGACAGGGCGCGGGAGCTCGCGCGCGCACACGGTCGCGACTTCGTTGACCGCGCCATCGCGAGGCTGTCCGGGGGAGGGCTGCTCTGCTGTGCGCTCGACACCGAGCTGCTCGGCCACTGGTGGTACGAGGGGCCGATCTGGCTGACGGCGGTGCTCGAGGAGGCGTCGCGCCGCGGCCTCCGGCTGGTGACCGCGAGCGAGGGACTCGAGCTCGTGGAGCCGGTAGAGCGTCCGCTGGCGGCGTCGAGCTGGGGACGCGGAAAGGACCTCTCGACCTGGGACGCGCCGCCGGTCGCGGAGTACGCATTCGCCGCGCGGGACGCGGAGCTCCGAACCGTGGCGGCAGCGGCCCTGCGAAGCACGCCGCGCGGCGCCCTCGAGCGCGCCGCGCGCGAGCTGCTGGCGCTCCAGTCGAGCGACTGGGCCTTCATGGCGGCGCGCGAGCTTGCGAGCGACTACCCGCGCGAGCGGCTCGAGGCCCACCGCGCGAACCATGACGCCGCGCTCGCCGCTCTGCCAGACTCCGCTGCCGCGCCGGAGCCGCGGCTACGGCACCTTGCACCTCACCTCGATCTAGCCTCGCTCACCACCCCCTGATGCGCGCCCTGATCCTGTCCTGGGAGTACCCGCCGCTGATCGAGGGCGGGCTCGCCCGCCACGTCCGCAAGCTCGCCGAGACCCTTCCGCACGAGGACGTCGACGTCCACGTGCTCGCGCGCGGGCGCGAGGAGGACCCGGCCGAGGAGGAGCGCGGCGGCGTGACGATCCACCGCGTTCGCGAGCCTGAGCGCCCGCGCGACCTCGGCGAGTTCGTCGCCTGGATCGAGCACATGAACGCGGACATGCTCGCCGCGGGTGTCGAGGTGGGCGACCGCTTCGACTTCGACCTCGTCCACGGCCACGACTGGCTCGTGGCCTCCGCCGGCGACCACCTCGCCAATCGCTTCCGCGCGCCGCTCGTCGTCACGATCCACGCGACCGAGTACGGCCGCCACCAAGGCTGGATCGACAAGCACCCGCAGTCGTACATCCACGGGGTCGAGCGCTGGATGGCGAACCGCGCCGAGAGCGTGATCACCTGCTCGGCCTACATGCGCGAGCACGTGGCCGACGTCTTCGGCCTCGAGGAGCAGCGCGTGGCAGTGGTACCCAACGGCATCGATCCCTCGGAGCTCGTGCCGGTCGACGACCTCGACTCGCTGCGCGCGCGCTTCGCCGCACCGGACGAGATGCTCGTGCTGCTGGTCGGCAGGCTCGTCTACGAGAAGGGCTTCCAGCTCGCGCTCGAGGCGCTGCCCGGCTTGATCGAGCGGCTGGGCAACGTGCGCTTCATCGTCGCGGGGTCCGGGACCGCGGAGGAGGAGCTGCGCCGGCAGGCGCACGACCTCGGGCTCGACCCTCACGGCACCTTTCTCGGCTGGATCGGCGACGACGTCCTGCATTCCCTCTATCGCATCGCCGACCTCACCGTGGTGCCCTCGATCTACGAGCCCTTCGGGCTGGTCGCACTCGAGGCGATGGCGTCGGGCTGTCCCTGCCTCGTGTCCGACACCGGCGGCCTGCGCGAGGTCGTGCCCAACGAGGACGTCGGCCTGCGCTTCCGTTCGCGTGACCCGGGCTCGCTCGCCACCATGGCCGAGCGCCTCCTGACCGACGCGGAGCTACGCGACCGGCTCGTGGCGGAGGCCTCGGAGCATGTGCTCAGCTTCGACTGGGCCGACGTCGCACGGCAGGTGGCCGGGGTCTATCGCGAGAGCCAGTCCGCAACCCTGCGCAGCGGGTAGCGCAGCACGATCGTCGACAGCCACAGGGCCCAGGCGAGGGGCACGCTCAGGAACGCGACCGGCACGCTGAGGAAGAAGACCAGGGTGAAGCCGAGCGCGACCGGGCTTCCGAATGGCGCCGTGTCCTTCCGGCGCGACTCATTTACGTGCCCCGCGCGGAGCGCGTACGCGGTCATCACCCAGTCGACGAGCGCGGCCAGCGCCAGGATCGTTCCAAAAACCGCCGCGGCGAGCGGTTCGCTGCTGTAACCGTCGAGGAGGTCGGTGGCGAACGGGAGTAGCGCGATCAGCATCAGGAAGGCGAGATTGAGCGTCATCAGTCGCCCGTCGAAGCCCACGAACGTCTCAAAGAGGTTGTGGTGGACGACCCAGAAGCGGCCGACGAGGGCGAAAGCCAGCGCGTAGGCGGCGAGCGACGGGAGCAGGTCGACGAGCGCGCTGCCCAACTCCTCGTCGCTGACGTCGGGCGTCTCGATGTTGAGCACGAGCAGCGTGATCGCCACGGCCATCACGCCGTCCGAGAAAGCCACGAGACGCGCGAGGTCGCGCTGCATGCGTGAGAGGAAAGCCTGCGCGCCGGATGGAGCGGCTGCTCGTCAGCCCACGGTCCGCGCCGTCAGGGCCCGCGCGGCGCGCCGGCCGCTGCGGATCGCTCCCTCCATCAGCGCGGAGTAGGCGCCGCCCAGGTGCTCGCCCGCGAACGCCAGCGGTCCGAGCGGCTCGGCGGCCAGCTCGGCCACCTCGGGCGGCGGCGAGGTCGAATAGGCGGCCTCCACCCACGGATCGTCCGACCAGGTGGAGAGGATTGTCCCGCCGGGCTCGAGGTCGAGGTCGTCGCGGAGCCGCTCCACGGACCGCCGCCAGCGCTCGGGCCCCTCGTCTGCCTTCAGGGCGGCGAGCGCCTCGCTCGAGCCCGCGAAGCAGCTCAGCACCGGCTGTGCCTCCTGCCCGTCGCCGCGGGCCGTCCAGGTCCAGTAGCGCTCGGGCACCGACATCACGGCGCTCGGCTGCGCCGGGGCCGCGAGCGGCACGAACAGCTTGGCTGCGTGGCCGTAGCGGACCGCCGCGAAGGCGCGGGCGTGCCCGGCGGGGAGCGCGGGCTCGAAGCGGATGCGCCCCAGCACGCTCGCCGGCACGGCGACGACGCAGGCGTCCACGTCGAGCTCGGCGCCACCGGCCCGGACGCTGACGCCGTCGCTCCAGGCGATCCGCTCCACCGGGGAGCTCAGGTGCAGGCCGTCCCCGAGCTCGGCGGCGAGCGCGAGTGCTAGGCGCTGGTTGCCGTCGGCGACGCTGGGCGCGGGCTCCTCGTCCACGTGGGCGATGCCGCCGAGGTCGCTCGCGGCCACGAGCCCGGCCGAGTTGGCACTCGAAATCTCGACGCGGGCGATCAGCGCCTCGCGCGCGCCAGGCGGGATGTCGAGCTCGTCGAGGAGCTTCTTCGCGCTGAGCCCCGGCGGCGCCGTCTGGAGCGCGCGTTCCACGGTGGCGGCCGCGGCGGCCACCTCCTCGTGGGTGGTGCCGACACCCCCGCGCGGCTCGCGCCGGCCGTAGCGCATGCCCTTGTCCCAGAGGCCAAGCCCGAAACGCTCGGCCAGCTCGCGGACGGCGCTGTTGCCCGGCAGGATGTACTCCGCGCCCATCTCCACCAGCGCGCCGTTTTCGAGCCGGCGCGACCAGACCCTGCCACCCACTCGGTCGCGGGCCTCGAAGACGGCCACGCTGTGGCCGGAGCGCGCGAGCTCGTCGGCCGCGGCGAGGCCCGCCAGCCCGGCTCCGGCGACCGCGACCCTCATGCGCCGCGTGACGCGGCGACGGCATCGACCACGGTCGCGCCGTCCTCGTGAACGAGCACCGGATTCAGCTCGATCAGGCCGAGCCCGGCCGCCAGCAGGGCATCGCCGGCCGCAGCGGCGAGGCGGGCCGCCGCCGCCACGTCGAGCGCCGGCTGCCCGCGGCCGCCGGTCAGGCGCGGCGCCGCGCGCAGCCCGCGGATCGCGCGCTCCACCCGCGCCGGCGATGCCGGCAGCGGGATCACCGCGGCGTCGGCGAGGACCTCGGTCCAGACGCCGCCGGCCGCGATCACGAGCGACGGCACCACGCCGTCGGCCCGGGCGGACACGAGCAGCTCGGTGCCGGGCTCCAACATCCGCTCCACGAGCACACGCGCGCCGGCGATCTCGAGGGCCATCAGGCGGGCGTGCGCCGCCCGCATCTCCGCGTCGTCGCGGATGTCCAGCTCGACCGCGCCGATGTCGACCTTGTGCCGCAGCGACCCGGCGGCGAGCTTCGCCACCGCGTGCCCGCCAAGCTCCCCGAGCGCGATCACCGCATCGTCCTCGTGGGCCACCAAGCGGCCCTCGACCACGGGCAGCCCGCGCTCGCGCAGCAGCTCCTTGGCGTCGTGCTCCGCGAGCCATGAAGCCCGGCCGTTCCGGCCCGGGTCGACGGCCGCGGCGGTCCGTGCGGCCGCGGCGATCTCCCTCAGGCGGCCGGGGTCGGCCGGTGGCCGGCCGAGCGCGGCGGCCACGATCAGTCCGCTGCGGAGGCCGGCTACGGCGGGGATGCCGGCCTCGATGAAGCGGGCAGCCGCCACGTCGTCGAGCAGCTCGGGGAGGGTCGACGAGACCATCACCGGGACCGGGCTGAGCTCCGCGCCGCGGTGGATCCCCTCGCGCACGGCCGACCACGATTCCTCCGGCGCGCCCGCGATCCCGACGAGCTGGTCGTAGAGGACGAGCACGCGCTCCACCACCGGGTCGTCGCCCGCCGTCGCCACGATGTCGCGCAGCCGCTCGACGTCGCCCCAGATCAGCGCGGTGTAGTCGAGCGGGTTGGCCACCGTGGCCGCATCGGGCAGCAGCTCGCGCAGGCGCCCCCGGGTCTCAGGGGCGAGCGGCGGAACGGACAGCCCCAGGCGCTCGCACTCATCGGCGGCCAGGGCGGAGTCGCCGCCCGAGCACGTGAGGATCGCGAGCCCGCCCTCGCCCTTCCGCGCACGGGCCCCGGGCACGGCGAGTGCCTTGCCCAGCTCGAGCAGCTCGTGGAAGTCCTCCGCCCAAGCGCCGCCCGCCTCTTCGACGAGCGCGCGGAAGACCCGCTGGTCGCCCGCGAGCGCGCCGGTGTGCGCGGCGGCGGCCGCCGCCCCGGCCGCGGAGCTCCCGACCTTGAGCACCGCTACGCCGACGCCCCGCTCGGCGCAGTGGGCGAGGGCTTCGCAGAGGAGCGCCCCGTCGCCGTCTCCCTCGAGATAGAGCGCGATCGAGCCGACCCTGTCGTCGCCGGCCAGTTCCGCTACCCACTCGACCGGATCGAGCGCCACCGAGTTTCCGCACGACACCACCGTGTGGAAGCGCAGGCCGCGGCTCGCGTTGAGTGCGTTGACCGCGAAGTTTCCGCTCTGGGAGACCAGCACGACCCGGCCGGCCTCGGTGGGCCGCAGGGCGTCGCCCCACAGCGCCGCTCGCTCGTGGAGCGCCACGATCCCGTTTCCGTTCGGGCCGCAGACCGGCAGGCCGTGGGCGCTTGCCGCGGCCGCGAGCTCGGCCTCGAGGGCCGCGCCCGTCTCGACCTCCCCGAAGCCGGCGCCGAAGACGACCGCGCCGCCGCAGCCCAGGGCCCCGGCCTCCTCGACCACCGCCGCCACACCCGCTGCGGGTATGGCCACGACGACGGCGTCGGGCGGCGCCGGGCAGTCCGAGAGCGACGGGAAGCAGGGCCGCCCGTACACCGACGAGCGCCCCGGGTTGACGCCCCACACCTCGCCGCGGTAGCCGAGCAGCTCGAGGTTGATCAGCGTCTGCGCGCCGTACGCATCCGGCCGCTCGGTCGCGCCGACGACCGCGACCGAGCGCGGATGCAGGAGCCGGGAGAGGTCCACGGTGCTAGTGGAGCGTACGCTCCACCCCGCGGCGCTCGAGGGCGCGCGCGATGATCAGTCGCTGGATCTCGCTCGTCCCCTCCCAGATGCGGTCGACCCTCAGCTCGCGCAGGAAGCGCTCGGCCACATTGCTCCTCATGTAGCCGCGACCGCCGAAGATCTGCACGCAGCGGTCGGCACAGCGGCAGGCCGCCTCGCTCACGAACAGCTTCGCCATCGAGGCCTTGACGTGGACCAGCTTCGGGTCGGCGCCGGCGTCGGCCAAGCGTGCCACCTCTAGCGTAAGCAAACGGCCGGCCGCGGCGTCGGCGGCCGAGTCGGCCAGCGGGAAGGACACGCCCTGGTAGTCCATGATCCGGCTGCCGCCCTGCTCGCGCTCGAGCGCCCAGGCGGTGGTCTCCTCGATCAGCCGCCACATCGAGCCGACCCCACGCGCGGCGATGCCGAGCCGCTCCTCCGTGAACCAGGCGCGCTGGAGCTCGTCCCCGCCGCCGATTCCGCCGACGATCGCGTCGTGCGGCACCTCCACCCCGTTGAAGCGGATCGTCGGGTGGCCGTGCGGGTAGGTGTGGGTGAAGGGCGGGTCGTCGACGACCTCGATTCCGTCGAGGTCGCGGTCGACGAGGAAGAGCGTCCCCAGCTTCTTGCCGTCGACGAGCGCGTTCGCCATGACGATGTAGACCGACGCGATATCGCCGCTGGTCACGAACCACTTCTCACCGTCGATCATCCAGCCCGCCTCCGTCCGGCGCGCCGTGGTGGCGATTCTCGACGGGTCGGAGCCCGCCTCGGCTTCGGTGACCGCGTAGGCGTCCTGCAACTCGCCGCGCAGCGCGGGGCGCAGGTAGCGGTCGATCTGCTCCGGGGTGCCGCTCGCGAGCACGTTGTAGGCGTTCGGGATGTACCAGGACAGCGCATTGGTCGAGCGGCCGAGTTGCTCCTCGACCAGGAACCACTCGGTATGCGACCAGCCCTGGCCGCCGTGCTCCGGCGAATGCAGCCCGCCGGAGAGGCCGGCCGCGGTGGCCTCGCTCCTGATCCTCTGGATGAGTTCGTCGGGGATGCGCCCGCCGCTGCGCTCGGCGAGCTCCTCGTTCGGGATCAGGATCTCGTCGGTGAAGCGCCGCGCGCGCTGCCGCAGCTCGAGTTCCTCGGGCGTGAATTCGGCCGCGGGAGCGGCGGGGGTGACGGTCACTGGTTTCCTCCGAAGTGTGCGCTCAGCCGGCCTCGTCTGCGCCTGCTGGCGAGTCCCAGGGCCAGATTGTCGTGGTTCTCGAGGACTTCGTCGATCACGGCTCGCGCCTCGGCGAGCCGGTCGTCAGCGCCCGCGTCGTGCGCGAGCGCCGCAGCCTGCGCCAGGTAGGCGCGCCAGCTCCGGCGGCTGCCGTGGGTCACGAGCCGCTCCACCTGCGCCCGCTCTTGCTCCACGAGCTCGGGCGGCGGGGGGCCGCCGGACCGGAGCGTGGCAATTGCCTCGGGTAGCTCGCGCTCGGGTTCTGGAGTTATCGAGAGCCATGCGTGACGGGAGCCCAGTGGACCCACGAGGCCATGGTATCATGCGGCTGATCACAAAGTCAGGAGCCCGTCTTGACGTCCCAGAAAGCCGCTCCGTCGGCGGTTCCAGCCGCGCTCTCACCGCATCTCTACCTCGACCCGGAGGTCCAACGGATCGAGGACGAGCGCATCTTCTCGCGCAGCTGGCAGTTCGCGGGGCACGTGGCCCAGATCTCGGAGCCGGGCAGCTTCATTACCGCAAGCGCCGGCTCTCAGCCCGTGCTCGTGGTACGCGATGACGAGGGCGGCCTGCGGGCCTTTCGCAACGTTTGCCGTCATCGCGGCTCGCGGCTTCTGAGCGGCTCGGGCGAGTGCAAGAAGGCGATTCGCTGCCGCTACCACGGCTGGACGTACCGGATGGACGGCGACCTGATCGGCGTGCCCGAGGGTCGCCAGATCCCGACCCTCGACAAGTCCTCGCTGGGGCTCTTTCCCGCCCGCGTCGAGGTTCTCTGCGGGCTCGTGTTCGTGAACCTGGACATGCACGCGACGCCGCTGGCGGAGCAGGTGGCAGGGCTGCCGGAGCGACTCGAGCGCTACGGGTTCGAGCGCCTGCGCCCGGTGGAGGAGGCCACGACCAGCCAGCCGGCGAACTGGAAGATCGTGGTCGACAACTACCTCGAGGGCTACCACGTCCCGATCGCTCACCCCGGCCTGATGCGCCTCCTCGACTACAAGCACTACGACGTCGAGCTGTTCGACAACTGGGTCTGGTTCGATGCTCCGCTGCGCGACAAGCCGTCCGGCAACTTCATGGAGCGGACCTACCAGCGCCTCGTCGAGCCGATGCCAGGCCTGAAGCCCGAGGACGCGCGCGTTTGGCACTACGTCTTCGTCTACCCGAACACGACCATCGACCTCTACCCCGACCAGATCGGCATCTGGCAGATCCTCCCGGAAGGAGTGTCAGCCACGCGCGACATCAACATGACGTTGCTGCCACGCGACGTCGGACTGAAAACCCGCGCCGTCCGATACGCGAACCGCAAGGTGAACGAGCTCGTGAGCGACGAGGACGCCGACCTGGTGGCGAACCAGCAGGCAGGCATCGCGACGCGCGGCTTCGAGCCCGGACCTCTCTCGCGCCGGGAGGCGGCCGTGGGCTGGTTCGCGGACAGGATCAGGGCCGACCTCGGCGAGGCCGCGTGAACGAGGCCTCCGGCAGCGGGGCGCGCGAACGGATTCTCGCCGCCGCGGTCGAGCGAATCGCGAGCGATGGCATCGACGACATGCGCATCGCGCGCGTGGCGATGCAGGCGGGTGTGTCGACCTCGCTCGTCCACTACCACTTCGACACGCGCGAGGCGCTGCTCGCCGAGGCGCTCGAGTATTCCTACGAGCTGGCCGCGGACGTGCGCCTCGGAGACGGCGAGAGCGACGCATCGAACCACGTCGAGCGCCTGGCCGGACTCGTCGACCAGTTCCTGCCCTACCCGGGCCACCTCGAGCGCGACTGGATCCTCTGGGTCGAGCTGTGGTTGCGGACGGTCCGGCACCCGGAGCTGCGCCCCACCGCCGTGCGCCTGTACGGGCGCATGCACGACTGGCTGGCCGAGGCGATCGCGGCGGGCATCGAGGCCGGGGCCTTCAGCGAGGGCGCCGATCCGGACCGGGTGGCGGACCGCCTGATGGCGCTCGCCGACGGCTACGGGGTGCGTGTCCTGATCGGCGAGCTCGACATCGGGCACGCGCGCCGCGAGGTGTGGGCCGGGCTTGCGCACGAGCTCGGGCTTTCGGAGGAGCCGCCTCCGCGGCCGGCCGAGCGCGCCGCGGTCTCTTGACCCCGGCCGCCGCGGTCGCCTGAGCCCGGCGCCGCCGTCCCTTGACCCCGGCCACCCGGCCCGCTAGGTTTCCTGAATCGCTGTTCAACTTACTCGGGGGAGTGACGGTTGAGCCCGCGACCGCGGCTCGACCATGTGCGCCGGCCGGAGCTGCTCGAAGCTGCTGCGACGGTCATCCGGCGGCGCGGGCTCGAGAACGCGCGCGTGGCCGACATCGCCGAAGAGGCGGGCACGAGCGCACCGTCGGTCCTCTACTACTTCGCGTCGAAGGCCGAGCTCCTCCACGAGGCGCTCACTTCCGCCGAGGAGCGCTTCTACGAGGAGTTGGACGCCAGCCTCGAGGGAATCGAGAGTGCCCGCGAGCGACTGGCGGTGATCGTGGACTCGGGCGCCGGCGAGGGGGACTATGACGCCGCGCTCTGGATGGAGCTGTGGGCCAAGGCGCTGCGCGATCCCGAGCTGGCCGCCACGCGCGCCGAGCTCGACGGCCGCTGGCGAAGGACGATCGCCGACGTGGTGCGCTACGGGCAGCAGCGGGGCGAGTTCGGCCCGACTGACCCGGACGCGTTCGCGGTCCTGCTCGGCTCGCTGCTCGACGGCCTCTCCGTGCAGATCGCGTTGCGCGACGTCGAGGTCACGGGAGAGCGTGTGCGCGAGCTGGCGCTGAGGCTCGCCGAGCGCGAGCTGGACTGTCGCCTCCCGCCCGAGCGAGTCGCGCCCGCATGACGCCTGAGCTCTGGGACGCCCGCATCGGCCGCCGCGACCTCCTGCGCGGCGGGGCAGGCCTCGCCCTGGGGATGGGTCTCGGAGGCTGCAGCGTCGGCAACACGCCGCGCGGCTCGAAGGCGGAGACGGAGAAGCCCATCAAGAAGCGCGTGGACGGCGACCTCGTCTACTTCAACTACTCGCAGTACGTGGACCCGGCGCTGATTAAGGCCTTCGAGAAGCTGCACGGCGTGAGGGTGCGCGAGTCGTACTTCGACTCGATGTCGGCGATGATGGCCAAGCTCCGCGCCGGGATCGCCTACGACGTGATCTTCCCGAGCGCCGAGTACGTCCAGCGCCTGCTGTCGGGCAACCTGCTGCGCAGGATCGACCGGGACAAGGTGAAGAACATCGACACCGTGTACCCGCAATTCACGGATCCCTGGTACGACGCGCGATCGGAGCACTCGACGCCGTACGGCCTGTACGCGACGGGGCTCGGCTATCGCGCCGACAAGGTCGAGATGACCGGCTCCTGGCGCGACCTCGGGGAAGTGGACAGCCAGGACCGGAGCTTCTTGCTCGACGACTACCAAGAGGCGATCGGCATGGCCAATCTCGTGAACGGCTATCCCCTCAACGAGACGGACAGGGAGAAGCTCGACAAGTCGCGCGACTACCTGATCGACCTGAAGCCAAAGCTGCGCGGTATCTCCACCGACACGATCACGAACATGACGAGCGGCAACGCCTGGATCCAGCATCTGTGGAACGGCGACATCGTCAACATCCGCTACCAGGTCGACAACCCGGAGAACTACAGGTTCCAGAAGTGCAGGGAGGGCCTCCCCGTCGGCAACGACGCCTTCTGCATCCCGGTGAACGCCAAGCACCCGGGAACTGCCCTGCTCTTCATCGAGTACATGCTCGAGCCGGAGAACGCGGCGCAGAACGTGGAGTGGATCGGCTACCCGATGCCCTACGAGGGAGCGCCCACCGAGGCCTTCCAAGGGCTCGTGGAGGACGACCCCGAGATAAACGTCACCGTCGATGACCTCGAGCAGGGCCAGGCATTCGAGAACCTGCAGGGCGAGGGCCGCCTGGCCTGGGACGAGGTCTGGACCGAGTTCAGGGTCTCTTGATGAGCGAGTCGCGCTTTGCCTCGGCGTTTCTCCTCCCCGGCGCGCTCTGGCTGCTGCTGCTGTTCGTGGTCCCGGTCGGGTTCGTCCTGGCGCTCTCGTTTGGCTACACGGATGACCTGGGCGAGGCGTTCTACGGCACGAGACTCGACAACTACGAGCGTGTCTTCGACCCGGCCTTCGTGCCGGTCCTCTTACGCTCGGTCGGCTTCGCGCTGGCGACCGTTGTGCTCTGCCTGCTGATCGGCTACCCGGTCGCCTACTACATCGCGATCTTTGGCGGGCGCTGGAAGAACGTGCTGATCGCCCTGGTCGTGCTGCCGTTCTTCGTCAACTACCTGATCCGGACCTACGCCTGGATCGCGATGCTGGGCGACGACGGGCTCGTGAACGGCGTGCTGAACTCGGACATCCGTTTCCTGAACACGCCCTGGGCGGTGATCGGCGGTCTCGTCTACGGCTTCCTCGTCTTCATGATCCTGCCGATCTTCGCCGCCCTCGACCGTATGGACCCGTCGCTGATCGAGGCGGGGAAGGACCTCTACGGCAGCCCCTGGCAGACCTTCCGCAATGTCACGCTGCCGCACACGATTCAGGGTGTGCTCGCCGGTTCGGTGCTCGTGTTCCTGCCGGCGGTGGGCGACTTCGTGTCCGCTTCGATGCTGGGCGGCCCGGAGGAAGTCATGGTCGGCAACCTGATCCAGCAGCAGTTCCTGGCCTCCGACAACTGGCCCTTCGGAGCCGCGCTGACCTCGGTGATGATGCTGTTCCTGCTGGTCTGGATGGTTCTCTACCTGCGAGCAGCCGCCCGCGAGGCAAGGGAGGCCCCGGCGTGAGCGTCGACGTCGCGAGGTCGCCCACGACCACCCGCGCCGAAGCCCCGGGCGCGCCGTCCAGGCCACCGAAGGAGTTCGACCGCCCGCGCTTTCTAAAGCTCTTCACCGGGGTCTTCTTCCTGTTCCTGTTCGCGCCGATCGTGCTCGTCGTGCTGTTCTCGTTCAACTCGAGCCGCTCGTTGCAGGACTTCGAGGGTTTCAGCCTGCGCTGGTACGAGCAGTTCTTCGAGTCGGAGTCGCTGCGCGATTCGCTGATCGCGAGCATCGAGATCGCCCTCATCACGATGCTCATCGCGACCGTGCTCGGGACCATGCTGGCCTACGGGCTCGTGCGTGCGCGCACCCGCTGGTCGGACAGCTTCAACGTCCTGATGCTGATCCCGCTCGTGACACCGGAGATCGTGGCGGGGGTGTCGGCCTTGCTGCTGTTCACGCAGGTGGGCCTCGAGCTCTCGGTCACCACGATCGTCCTCGCTCACATCACGTTCTCGATCTCGTACGTGACGGTGGTGGTACGCGCGCGGCTCGCGTCGCTCAGCCTCGAGGTCGAGGAAGCATCGATGGACCTGGGCGCCACGCGCTGGCAGACATTCCGGCTGGTGACCCTGCCCGCCCTCTGGCCGGCGGTGCTGGCGGCGGGTCTGCTCGTTTTCGCCCTGTCGTTCGATGACTTCGTGCTGTCGTTCTTCACCACCGGCGAGTCGCCACAGCCGCTCCCGGTGCGCATCTGGACACAGATCAGATTCGGCGTGAGGCCGACGATCAACGCGATCGGCTCCTTCATGCTCGTGGTCTCCGTGCTGTCCATCGGCCTGGCGCTATTGATTCCGCGCCTGTTCGGACGCCGGGAGAGCGGGCTCAAGGTGCTGCTCGGAAGGGAAGGCGCATGAGCGAGAACTCGCCGGCAATCCGCTTCGAGGGAGTGACGAAGCGCTTCGGAGACTTCGTCGCGGTGGACTCCCTCGACCTCGAGATCAAGAGTGGTGAGTTCTTCTCGCTGCTGGGCCCGTCGGGCTGCGGCAAGACGACGACCCTGCGGATGGTTGCGGGCTTCGAGCAGCCGAGCGAGGGCCGGATCTTCCTCGAGGGCGAGCCGGTCGAGACCGTGCCGCCGTACCGGCGCAACGTCAACACCGTCTTCCAGAGCTACGCCCTCTTCGAGCACCTGTCGATCGAGGACAACGTCGCCTTCGGCCTAAAGCGGCGCAAGGTCGAGAAGGACGAGATCCGCCGACGGGTCGCGGAGGCGCTCGAGCTGGTCGAGCTCCACGGGCGCGGCGGGGTGCGGCCGCGCGAGCTCTCGGGTGGGCAGAAGCAGCGGGTGGCCCTGGCTCGCGCGCTCGTCAACCGACCCTCGGTGCTGCTCCTCGACGAGCCGCTCGGCGCGCTCGATCTGAAGCTGCGCAAGCAGATGCAGGTGGAACTGAAGGGCATACAGCGCGAGGTCGGGATCACCTTCCTCTACGTGACACACGACCAGGAGGAAGCGCTCGCAATGTCGGATCGGATCGCGGTCATGGATCGTGGCCTGATCCGGCAATGTGGCACCCCTGAGGACATCTATGAGCATCCCACCGAGCCCTTCGTGGCCGGCTTCATCGGGGTGTCCAACCTGCTGCCCGGAGTCTGCGAGAACGGTGGGGTCCGGCTGGCCGGCGGCGCGGTATGCGAGGCGCGGGTGCCGGCCGACTGCACGAGCGGCGCCGAGGTCCAGCTGTCGGTGCGCCCCGAGAAGATCGCAATCGACGAAGAGATCGGGGAGGGCATGGTCACGGTCGAGGGGACGATCGTGGAGCGCGTCTACGTGGGCACGAGCACCCAGGTGATCGTCGAGCTGGCGGCGGGCGTGAGGCTGATGGCGCTCGAGCAGAACTGGCTCCGGGCCCGCTCCGATGACCGTTGGGAGATCGGCGACCGCGTGAAGCTCGGCTGGCAGCCGGAGCACGCGCTCGTCCTGCGCTAGTGGTCGCCTCCGCAAATACGCTCGCGTTCGGCGGCTGCGAACCTTCGCCTGGCCGCACCCGCGATGCTCGTCGATGCTCTGCATCGACTGCGCTCGCGTGCACGCCCATGCTCGGTTCT
>Ga0081538_10000453_pt1 | contig 46113 bp, 46 predicted proteins | sample TabmetS5T2R1_FD_71022 | JGI IMG/M metagenome (GOLD analysis project Ga0081538, IMG submission 71022) | Tabebuia heterophylla rhizosphere microbial communities from the University of Puerto Rico - S5T2R1 | ecosystem: Host-associated > Plants > Roots > Rhizosphere ... | reverse complement strand
ATCGCAGGCGTTAGAGTTTGATTCGAGTATTCCACAGAGCATGCCTGTCTGGACGGCAACCTTCTACTTTAGGCGACTTAATGAAGTTACAGCTTCAGAACTTAGTTGTCTAAAGAGGCTTTCCACTTGCGACGGTTCAAGGCTAAATCGCGCCTATTTAAGCAGCGAATAGGTCCTATAAGGAGAGAAATAGCGTTCTTGTTATGAGACCTTGATAGGATAGACCTTTCTTGGAACTGCAGCCGGTATTTTTATGGGTCAGTGTCTCAAGAATAGCATATATCAGATAATGCATCAGGTGTTCAGCGAACATGTCTCATATAGTCATATTATTTCATGTACGCAGCATGATGAGGACTCAAAACTAACGAAATCTTTCTATGCTTAGATATGCTAAATAGCGCTAGAAAAAGCTCTTGTGGCTTTATGACTTGTTTTCTCTAACTTAACTCGTTGAGATCAGGTCGGTATTGACCAATGACCTTTGACATTCCTCGCATATAGCTTCTGGCGAGACTCCGGATCGGTTGAGATGAGGTCCAAATGCAACCGAGCACCTTGCAATCATGACATGTTCTAGCGATGTCCCATTCTGGAGCGTTCCAAATTTCGTCTATGCCCTTCTCTAGAAGATTATATGTATTCTTCGGGGAATTGAACTTCCAACATGGTACTATAACCGTGCCATTTGCGTTTACAAATATGCTTTTCCAGACCCCGCATTCATTGAAAAGTGTCCTGCCATATTCTATTATCTGTTGAAAGTATTCTGGTGGTATCAGCATACGTAGTGAGTCTGACTTTTTCATATAATGAAGAACGCTTCTGCACACCTTAACCATCGTTTCCCGATCCGGTAACAGTGAATACTCAACATCAGACCTGTCTTCAACGAATGTAAGAGAGATTGCAGTTGCTCCAAGCTCCTCAGCTCTGTCAAAGTAAGTCTGATCGATGAACTCTTGCGCATTGAATTTTGTTATTACGCTGTTAAAATAGTGGGGTACACGATGTTTTGTCAGGAGACGCAAGTTGTACATGACTCTCTCGAAAACCTGAGGAGACACTCCTCGCACTTTACAGTAAGGCTCCTCATAAGTGGAGTCGATGCTGCATGTCACAAATTGAATATGTTTTCTAAGTTTCTCTAGATCAATTCTGTGCAGGAGAGAGCAATTTGTGATAAGTGTTATGGGCATCTTAATGTTGTGCAGATACTCTACAAGCTCCATAAAGTCCGGCCTACTAGTGGGTTCTCCCCCTTCTATTATGCACCAGACACAATATTTCGATACCTTGTCAAAGATAGTCTTCCATTGCTGTGTGGTAAGATCGGAGGTCTTGGCGATCATTCTCTGTCCTTCCTTGTCCGGATCACCGAAAGGACACATGGGACAATAAAAATTGCAGTAGTGTGTCATACTGAATACTGCCACAACAGGACGCCTCCTACCCAATGCCATATTTGTACCCCATTTGCTCATGAGCCTTATGGTGCGAATGGTGTCAACAACCAATGTACCAGTTTTGCAGCAGCAGTTCCTTTTAAGCAGTTCTCCTACGTAGAAAACCTTAACAGTACAGAGGCATCCTCATCTCTACAATGAATGTGCTAGACTTTGGCATCGAAGTCATCGCTGTTTCAGCGTCAGGCGTACTGGCACCTGGCCCTCTTTTTTTTGCCAACCTGACCTACGGTACACTTCAATACAAATGGTCTGGTATCAAAGTTGCCTATGGCCACACTGCAGTCGAGCTCCCTCTAATAATCTTACTAGCCGTAGGTCTTTTTACGTTTGATACTGCAAGAAAATATACCAGCATCGTAGGATTGATTGGGGGAATCGCAATCCTTGTGTTTGCAGGTTTGCAAATAGTAAGTATTATTAAAAAAAAGCGCGGATATGATAGGCCTAGTATCGCAGGCGGTAAAGGTCCATTTGTTGTAGGCATTGTGCTCAGCGCGCTTAACCCATTGTTTATTTTGTGGTGGTTCACAGTTGGATTGAAGTTGATAGCCGACTCTGCAGCGTTTGGTGTCAGTACAGGTTTGGCGATCCTTTTTGTGCTCCACATATGGATGGACTATGCATGGCTTACAAGCACGGCCTATCTTGCTTCAAAGGGAACCGTTCTTCTTAAGTCAAAATATTATCCAATTTTACTCTTGGGACTCACATCTGTGCTGATTTATTATGGAATGAATTTTGTATTACAGTCGGTGTCACTACAAACGTATCCCTAAGGAAAATTCTTAAGGACTTTGTAAATGAATATCGTAGTTCAGATAAAGTTTACTTTAGATGTGACTTTTTGTTCTTGAAGTATCAAGACAGATAAGCAAGTGTCACCAATTAACTTCGTTTAGTAGGAATAACAATGTTTTCCTGTCTTACACAAGACTGTTTGAGATCAGCTACCAATTCTTTACTCTTATCTCGGAAAGTGCTTGAAGAGATCACATATACTGTTTGCAAGCCGGTGGCTGTAGTCTTTACCCTCCGATTATTGTCAGGATGTGCAGAAAATTCCTGTGTTTCAACGATTTTCCCTATATAAATGGCACATACTTTCTGCAAGTTACTAAATCAAGCTAGGCCTAGTCAAACGAATCATTCTTCTAGTTGTCTTATTTAGTATATCCAGTCGGAGAAAATAAATATGCTACAGTGCAACGGCATCCTGTTCTGCTCTTATCTTGCAGTCTCTTACCTAGCACGAGAAATCGGGACTTCTATTGTGGAGACGTTCCTCACCTTGCCGTCTTCTGATTGCACTGTCTCGGAGCCAAGCCTAATTGGTCCGATCTTGTATCCTAATGTGTCCATACGTTTTACAATAATCTGCGCTACATCTACTGCTCTGGTGATACTCTTTCCTCTAGCTTTTATTACTACCGTTGGCTCATTTGCCAACTGCACTAGAGTCGCTGTGACGTAAGTCATGAGCGGCTTCTTGCCGATGAATATCTCGTTGCTTGAAGTGCTTTGCCTGACTGAATTGGTGCTTGTCGACATCGTGCGAGATAATTCAGCACGGTACAATATAACGTTTATTGCGGCTAGGTTCGGGTAGCCTAAGCGTATCTCTTGAGAATGCTGTGGAGCTCGGAAGGCTTTTCTGCGATCTCCCTTACTGCATCTGGATGTTCTACCTCATAACAATGAAGTAGGGACTGCTCGTCTTTGTAAAACAAAAAAACTTTATTATCGTATATGCAGTGATAAAGCTCGTCTGTCGTCATCTTCTCAGTCTTGATTTTAATACCATCCTGTCCTGCCACTACCGGATAGTCATCGTCTATCGCAGCCATCTGTGGATCACTTGACCAATTTGGCTATTTAAGTTGAGGATCAGGAAAAAAGCAAGTTTAGGATTGTGCTTTCGTAAATAGGGGTTATAATCTTCCGCACTTAGAAGTCAAAAGCATATAAAAACAAAATTTTACGTTATATCAGTAAGCATAACGATTAGAAACTGCATTTTATCGCGTCATAGTATGCAGCAATATGAGGGCTCTCTCAGTTGATTTTGTCAATCATCTCAGCTTTTGAGATCTAGAGAACCTATTGAAGGGTAGATAATTAAGAAAATTAAGGTGTATGACAGAAGCAGTATTGAAGACTAGACAAAATACTATTACTAACTCCACTGTGCCACTCTTAATTTGGGTTTGCTAAATTGATTTTCTATTTCAGCCAATCTTTCCATTGAACCATTCCCTTTTCTTAGAGTAGAAAAACAAGAATCATTTCTGATCCTCTCAAACAGAGAAGTAACTTGCTCGCCGCTCACCCCGTGTTTAATATCATATTCAATTTGTCTGCAGATATTTGCAAGGCTGCCATATTTTTTGTGATTTCTCTTCTCCCATCCTGATGCATTCTCTGACAGACCCTTAACATACTTTACAACTGTCTTTTCCATGTGTTCAACATGCCATTCTCTCATAGGAAAATTGTTTTGTACCAATCAAAAAACCTCTACTTATAAGACACCACGCTTGTATATAATCTGACCGATATAAACTCGCGTAACAAATAGATTTCACATGGATATGATGCCCAATAACTTTGAATTTCATTTATGAACCAAACCAAAGCACCTTAAATGACAAAATAGCTTGGGCTCCTGTAGAGATGTAGCGCATGTAAATGATGACACATCTGCTACCTATGGCAAGATGAAGTCAGAACCCTGACGCTTCATACTAGCGCGCCGATTGATTAGAAGCTGCTGCACCATCCGCTTTTGCATGCAACCTGCGGATCCTCTTGTTCTCTATGTAAATTACCACTCCAATGTATACGCCAAGCCAAGGTAGAAACATTATCTCCCCAGCTATCGAATGAAATGCCTCCCATTGCTGTACATCTGTTGTCACTACAAGTGCATATAGAGAAAGAGAAACTATTCGAACCAGATTTGTAATAACAGTTCCCAAGGTTCCTGCGACAAAGTAGATCAGCTTCCTAGTTAATGGCATATCCATCTTAATGAGGAGAGCCAGCATTACAAGTGTATAAATTATCATACTGTGGACACCAGCCGATGGCCAGAAGACCTGCAATGCAAAGGGGCCATGAAGACCATTCATCACAAGCAGGTTGCCCCTAGCATGTGCCGGTTCTACATTACTATTTGGTGTTTGGGGCCCGACATTGATGATGTATGAATCTATAATGTTAATTACCGCCTGATCAATCTGTAGGTAAATTGGCACTATGACCTGAAGAGGCCCAAGAGAATCGAACGGAAAGAATGCATCTAATGCGAGGATTAGAGCAGTCCCCGCCAGATATATCGCTCCTGCAGATGCAACCTTGTACCACTTTTTACCAAATAGCAGTACTAATGAGCTTGCCAAAAATATCGACATTACAATAAAATCCCACATCCACGTCCAACTGTCCACAAGCGAGACATTATACGTATCTTTTCCGTTTCTGATGTAGTCACCTAGTCCGTATGGTAACGCAATAAAATAAGAAATTGTGAGCGCAGCCATGCATAGCAATATCAGAAGTTTTTTCTTGGTCAGTGAATATTTCACTCCGACAAGTTCAGCTGCAATAAATGCCATGGCAAACAAAAAGCCACCCCTTCCTTCATTCCAAGAAAGAATAAACGTTTCAGGATATGCTACAAGTGTATACAAAATAGGCGAAATTATGATCAAGGTGGCGGCTATGCCGGAGCTGATGCCAAATAGAATGTGGCCTTGAGTCCCGTCGGAAGCAACAGGCTTGTCGCTCGACAAATTTCACAATTTCTGAGCGGCCGTCGGGATAAAAATGTTCTAGGACTGCACGATTGCTTCCATAAACCAGCGGGGTATCAACCCATGTGCGTTTTTAAGAAGGTAAGAAGCGCTGCTGTCTAAGATGTATGTTGTCGCATGGTCATCATCACTACGAACGCTCCTGCCATAAGCTTGAACAAGCCGTAGAACTGTGTTCCATGTATACCATTTTGGGTCACGCTCCTTTTTCGCAGCAATTTTCTTATCTGTGAGGTCTGGATATGGTACCTTGACAATCACCTGAAATCTTGACAAGTCATCCTTTAGATCTACCCCTAGGTGTAGAGATGGAGATATCAGAACTGTGTGCTTCTCGCTCTCATAGTGCTTTCGTAGTACTTCGCTTCTATCAAGGCTGGATGCCGTCTCTATAAGTCTGCTCGCATTCTCATTGCAAATGTTGTCCCTAATAAATTGGAGCTGTGAATAGGACGTAGTGTGGATTATGCCTTTTTCATTCTTGTGTATTGACATGATATTGTCTACTGCCTGAGCAATTTTAGGCATGCTGGCGTTCATTGTTTTGGCGCTGAGCCATGCCACATTCATCATGTGAATAGGTCTATTCTTGACCGGAAAGTCGGACTCTTCAATTCGTATGAATTTGACCTTTTCAGGCATAATTCCTGTCGTTTTGCATAAGTGTTCTTTGCTAAGAATTGTAGCGCTCATGAAAAGTGAGACGGAACCTTTGTCAAGGATTGTATCAAAATAGCTAGAGACTTCAAGTGGCGTGAGAGTTACCTTTACCAGCTGGTTTGCAGAATCGCGCTGGACACCTGATACTATCCAATTATCCTTATTTGCTTTTATATCATCGATCACTACTGTAAGATTCTTGTCGAGTTCCAGTGCATCTATCAGATTCTTTTCGGTATATGGCTCTAGTGTGACTTTCTGGTTGCTGCGCTCTATAATGCCTTGGGCTTTTTGTGTAAACTCAAATAGACGTTCCTTTAGCATCAAGCAAAAGTCAAGCCACGTTTCAACTTCATCAGTGTTACTATCTGGCATATGCATCTTCAAGAATGGAAGCATGTTCTTGCGAACCGTAAAACTCCTAAAGTCTCCCACTTCATTTTCCAGTTGGTGCGCTTCGTCTAGGACCAGCAGCTTACGCCTTTGTGTTGCGCCAGCATAGAAGATGTCTGATAGAAAATATCTATAATTGTAAACAGTATGAGTTGCATGACTACCTATCCACTTTTGGTGGTAATAATGACACGGACGCCAATCTAGTTCAAGTAGCTTTGGTTTTGATCTCATCTTCTCAACATACCTGCGCTCCGCAAAGGGATCAAGATTTATGATCTCGTGGAGAGTACCTTGACCCTCAACCTTGTAGTCAATAAGTCGAGTCTTGTACGAGCAGTCATAAGATTCGTCCTTAATGCAGGGTCCATAATTACAACTCTCATCAAGTCCCATATCCTCCTTGACTATACAGGGAAAATTGCTTCTTCCCTTCACATCGACTATGAATGGAAAGTCACGCCGGTACTGAGTCTGGAGGTCTTTGGTTGCTGTACAGATATGAGAGCTCCCAAGATAACGGGCAAGAGTTATTGCAACAGGTGTCTTGCCAAAACCCGTGGGAGCTTCAAGAAAAATTTGCCTATAGCCTGATTTGATAGCCGAATCGATCATCTCAAGGACCTTCTTTTGCTTTTCCCTCACTGTGGGAAACGGAAATTGTGCTAATATGGTACTTGTCATTTTTTGAAATTACCTGCAGGCAGTGCTCTCTCTAGACAAGCCACGCTTTTTAAGGTTGAGGGTTCTGTTCAGATCTTTCGTAGAGCCAACAGCGGACGTACCCTGTTTCTGTCTCAAACTCAGGAGGGTCTCGCTTGCACACATCCATTGCATAGACGCATCGGTCTTGGAATCTACAACCTGGAGGAGGACTCAGTAATGATGGCGGGCTCCCCTTGACAAAGTGTATTTTCTTGTCCTTCGTCCTCAGTCTGGGGATCGCTTCAATTAAAGCCTGAGTATAGGGGTGGCGGGGGTTCTTGTAAATATCCTTTGTAGTGGAGAATTCGACCAGTTGTCCGGCATACATGATGCCTATCCTATCTGTTATCTGTGAGACAAGAGCCAGATCATGTGTTATTAGTATTATCGTTATCCCTTTTTCCTTCTGCAATTTTTTAAGTAAGCTGATTATTTGCGACTGTACTAACATATCGAGCGCAGTTGTCGGTTCGTCGGCTATTAAAACATCGGGATCAAGCAAGAGAGCCATTGCGATCACAACACGTTGTTTCATTCCCCCCGAGAGTTCATGAGGATAACGTTTTGCAATAGACATTTCAAGGCCTACTTGTTGCAGTGATTCTGCTATTTTATCATCAATTTTTTTGTCTCCAATGTGGTGTTCTATTAGAATTTCACGCAACTGGCTTTCGACGGTGTACACCGGATCAAGCGCGTTCATCGCACCCTGAAACACCATCGCTATTCTCTTCCATCGTATCTTGCCGTCGAATTCAGACGAACGCATTTTGGTAATGTCATCGCCTCCGAGGCTTATGCTTCCTTCAACTATTCTGCCCGGTGGCTGTATTGATTGCATAAGCGCTGCTCCTAGCGTGCTTTTGCCGCATGCTGATTCGCCAACAATGCCTAGCGACTGACCCTCAGAGATCTCGAAGTTGATGCCGTCTACTCCCCTTATTAACCCGCCATCAGTAAAATAATATGCCTTGAGGCCCAATACTTTTAATTTCGGCAATAACAAGAGAACAAATCAATTAGACGTTATATGAGGATTCTGGCAGGTTCAAGCAGAAACTGTAACTGTATTTATATGGTATTTATATTACCAGTAGAATAGGTTGGAGCCAATTGGGCGTACTGCTTGAGGCTAGAGGACTGAGAAAATATTTTCCTATCAAGAAAAGTTTCCGCCAGTTCTTCAAGTCAGCACAAACGGAACTCTTTGTAAAGGCAGTAGATGATGTTAGCTTTGTTATTGAGCGAGGTAAGGTATTGGTTTTTGCAGGCGGATCTGGCTCAGGCAAGACTACCGTGGCAAGGCTTGTCATGCGCGCGATAGACCCGGATAGTGGCTCGATAATATTTGAAGACAAAGATGTGACGCGCTCCAAGGGAAACCAACTCAGACACTTCCGCAGGGCAGCGCAGATGGTATTCCAAGACCCATACGCATCGCTCGATCCCCGTATGAGGGTTAGAGATATAATAATGGAGCCAATCAACATTCACGATAACCGAATCTCAAAGCAGCAGAAGTTAGAAAACGTTCTAAATGCTCTAGGAGAGGTCGGGCTTGAGCCAGCAGAAGAGGTAGCAGGCAGGCTTCCTTACACACTCTCAGGAGGTCAAAGACAGAGGGTCGCTATAGCAAGAGCCCTAGTGCTCCGGCCTACACTTATCGTGGCTGACGAACCAGTTTCCATGCTTGATGTATCCGTTAGGGGCGAGATATTAGGACTTATGCAGAACCTAAGGCAGAAATTTAAAATATCTTACATTTACATAACACATGACCTATCGACAGCGCGGTATATTGGAGATGATTTGGCTATAATGAAATCAGGTAAGATAATCGAGATAGGTCCAATTGATAAGATCCTTTCGGATCCTGTCCATCCATATACAAAGATGCTAATAAATGCAATACCAGAGATAGAAGTTAATGATCATACCTATGCTTAGAAAAAATATATTAGTGTGTATTAGCCTCTGATAGCGTTGCAAAGAGGGGGATTATTAGCATCTATTCTTTCCGTTGTTTTGCTACTTTCGTTTACTTCTCTGGCATTTGAGAATCCTTCTTTCGCCCAGGTGCAAGAAAAAGGTCCTTATGTAGACCAGGCCAGATTTATCCATCGTGATGATGTGAATCTTGCACTTGAAGAGGTTAAATCTGGGTCCCTTGACATGTATTTTTTCCCTATCGCTTATGAAGCTGCCAACGGTGCAAGGAACGATCCTAGGCTACAGGTATATGATACGACTGCTGGCTCGCTAGGGTTTTTTGTAAACCCTGCTCCGGCAGCAGACCCGAACATTATCAACCCATTTCAATTCAAGGAAGTTCGTTATGCTTTAAACTACCTGATCGACCGAGACTTCGTTGTTAATGAAATTTTGAAAGGATATGGCAGTCCCCTTATTGATCCATTTGGCATATATTCACCTGAATATCTAAACATTATCGACACAGTAGAATCATTTGGGTTTAGATATAATCCTTCCCTTGCCTCAAGCATGATATCTGAGGCAATGATTGCATCAGGTGCCACAAATGTAGGTGGCAAGTGGGTATTCAATGGCAATCCCGTTGCCATAAAGCTGTTTATGAGACAAGATGATCCTAAAAAGGAATCAATGGGGGAGCTGGTCGCTTCAGAGCTTGAAAAGATCGGCTTTATTATCCAGAGAGACTACGGTGATTTGAACAAGGCAAACATAGTAGTATATGGTTCAGATCCAAAGAACTTGCAGTGGCAAATATACACTGAGGAGTTTGGTGGCAGCAGGGCGTTTGTAAAGTATAATCCAATAATTCCGGCTCAGATGTATGCTCCTTGGTTGAGCAGAATGCCTGGATCTCTGAACCCAAGCTATTGGAACTATCAAAATTCTACACTTGATGAAATAACCCAAAAGATAGCATTTTTCAACTTTACGTCGGAGGAGGAGAGGAACCAGCTTGTAGGTGACGCTGTAGAGATGGGTATTCAAGAATCTGTTAGGATTTTTGTTGCCCAAAAGACTGACCCTTATGTCGCTTCTGCTAATGTGCAAGGTTTAGTAAATGATTTTGGGGCAGGCATAACAAGCAAGTATTCTCTCCTAAACGCAAGATCAGACGGCAACGGAAATGTTTCACTTGACGTAGGTGTCAAACAGATCCACCAAGGGTCTTGGAACACAATCACTGGTGTGCAGGATTTGTATAGTGCAAGTATTCATTCTATGATCTCAGACTCCGCTACCTTTAGACACCCGTATACTGGAGAGGTGGTCTCATTTCGGAGCCCTTGGACAGAGATCATCACAGAAGGCCCTACTGGCAAAATTGATGTACCTTCTGATGTAATAAAATGGAACCAAACACTGCAGCAATGGGTTCAAGCAGGCGAAGGATCGACTGCAATAAGTAAGGTAACGTTTACGCCACTTTATTCAAACTGGCACCATGGCATCCCAATGGATGTTTCTGACATGATGTATGCTGATTATTTCACTTATGAATGGGGCACTAATAGTGGGCCTGGAGATCGAACAGTAGATCCTGAATATACGCCAGCAGCAAGTGAAGCGCTCAAACTTTCGAAGGGCTCGAGGTATATTACCCCTGATAGAATTGAATCCTACATTGACATTTGGCATTACGATGAGAAGGAGATCGCCGGCTCAGGAGCATTCTTTGCCACCGAGCCATGGGAGGTTCTTGCTGCATCTGAAAGAATTGTCATGGATGGCAGACTTGCTTATTCTAGAAGCGAAGCACAAGCTAAAGGCATTGAATGGTACGACCCTATCATAAGAGAACATGCAGATATGATCAAGGCAGAGCTTCAAGCCATGAAAAATGAGCAATTTGTGCCGTCTGCCCTAAGGGGTATAATAACGATCGAAGATGCGATCAAGCGTTACGATGCTAGCATCAGTTGGATTGAAAACCATGGCCATGCAATAATTAGGAATGGTGCATTCTTCCTTGATAATTTCAATGTGGCAGGAGGAACAATATCTATTAATGCATTCAGAGACTCCTCTTACCCCTTTGAAGTGGGCCATTGGTCTCAGTACGAGACACCTCGAGTTGCTGACATTAGCAGCGTTAATGTGCCGAGAATAGTAGCCATGGGTCAGTCTACTCCAATCAGTGTCAGTGTTGACGTGGGTGGTCAGCCAAGCAGCAATGTGACTGTGAACTATTTTCTTTCAAATAAGGACGGGATGGTGGTAGCAAGAGGACAGGCCCAGCCAGAAAGCCCCGGACAATACAGTATTAACCTGACATCAGACATGACTGCGAAGCTGTCTCCCGGACCAAATCAGATCAGGATCTTTGCAACTAGTAACGAAGCCCTCCGTCCCGACATTTCCTCAACTACTATTCTTGCTGCTCCAGGAGCACTTGGCTCCACTCAGGGTACAAATCTTAACAACAATCAAATAGGTGGGAATAATTCTGCTTTGAATGTTGAGCAATAGATGACAATAGTATCATGAATATTCTTGATTCGGCCTATTATTGAGCCGGTCCACGGGGCGCAATGTATGTAATAGAGAAGCTCATCAGTTTTGGACACAAGTTATTGTTGTAAAATTAGGGGCATTAGAATTTTTGCGATATTTACCGTGCAGAATTTCTTGCGCCTTATTTTCCAGAACGATTGCGGTCACGTCAAGTGGTGACAAGATATGAGTTATAGCTTCAGAACCTATTGCATATGCATTTATAGAGACACTAATCTCTCTAGATATTTCAATTACCCAAGAAAAGCCGAATTATGATAACAAATAGTAAAAAGGATCAGAAAGGAGCCTTTCTCTCTATTGCTCTCTAGCTCAACATGGGGACTATAATCGCAGATATCGTCCAGCGTTTGAGAACAAGCGAGCATTTCGGTCTTTATTATATGAGTTTAATGGTTAAGCCAATGCCAAGGTTGTTATTACTAAAACAGCATATACAACAGACATAATATATATATCACGAGCATGAATTGGTAGAAAAATATAACCGGCTAGGCGAAGGTTGAGTATAGTTGGGAGACTTTGGCCGCTTTCTTGTAAAACGCTCGCTAAACATGGTCATAGTGCTTCTTTCTACCTTGATCCTAACAATGGCGCTAGTTGGTCCTACCATGGATAAGATACTGCTTGATGCGACGAGAGCCTCTGTTGTGGAAGAAACAAATAACAGCGATATCAAGTTCCAAAATACTGAGGAGCGCCAAAACTACATAGACCAAAGGATTGAGCTTCAAATCAAGGCAATCGGTCTTGACGAGCCATGGTATTCTCCCAAGCGGTTTACAAACACTGTTCTGAAAGTGATGGTACTCGACCTTGGGAGGTCTAATTACCTTACAAGTGAGACTGGATCGGCCAACGTACGTGATATCATCTTGGAAAAGATGCCAAAGACAATATTGCTTTTTACTACTTCAACTCTGATTATTACTGTCATAGGCCTTTACCTTGGCGCATTTGCGGCAAACCGCGCCGGCTCCTTTTGGGATAAGATCAACTCTGCTTCTGCAGTATTTAGCAGCAGCTTTCCCACCTGGTGGGTAGGAATGCTCATGATCTTTGCTTTTGCCTTTACATATCATATTTTTCCTGCTCGGGCCACGCCTCTTACTGCACCATCCGATCCTGGTTATGCATTGGCCCTGCTTTATCATATGATGTTGCCTCTCATCACAATAGTGCTAGTTAGCTTTGGCTCATGGGCTTATATTGTACGCTATTTCGTAGTTGGGATCTTGGGAGAAGACTATATCATAGCCAAGAGGGCCGCAGGTATACCACAAAAGAAGATCCTATATTCCCATGCCCTAAAAAATGCTGCACCGCCGATCATTACTGTCGTAGCCTTGAGCCTTGCTAGCTCGTTTGGCGGTGCGATTACTGTAGAAGCAGTTTTTGGCTGGCCAGGAATGGGGAGCTTATATTATCAGGCAATAGCCTTTATGGACATACCTGTGATAATCGGACTGACCTATATATCCACACTCATTTTCATCTTCACAGTATTTCTCACTGACATACTGTACGCTTACTTTGATCCAAGGGTGAAGATCGCCTGACAGGGCCTATAGAAGCTCTTTCTACATCAGATATTTTCAAGGGATTTAAGCGCTCCAGGGGCGGCCTTGCAGGTGTTGCGATATTATTTGGACTTATCTTTATAACCATTTATGCAGTTGTAGCGATTCCGCTAGAATCCTTCACACAATGGAATAACCCAAACTTTTGGATCAACCAACCTCAGTCGGCTATGCCTGTGTGGGTAAACATGCTTGGGCTGAATCTGCCAGAGCATTTGATCATGACTGCCAAGAATGCTGACAAGACCAGTCTTCTAGAAGATGGCGTACGGATCGAGAGCCATTCTTACAACTTCAATTTCAATTACGATTCTTATCCAAGCGATTTTATGGTTATGTATACTGCCAAATACGGCAGTATTCAACCAGCAGTTCAGATCGATGTGATTAGGCCAGATGGTAATGAATTCCAGATTTATTTTGCATCTCTTCCTCCGTCTCAAAATGAGAGCAATGAGTTCTCTGCTAGGATTTTCTCTACAGATACACTTATTGCAGACAGTCTTATTGGATACAGCAATCTTTTTGCATATACTGTAGATGTTACCAGGCCACAGGTTATGATCTTTTCTGACACAGAAGAAAATAAAGTGCTAAAAGGCACATATGTCATCCGCAACACCTTCTATCTGTTTGATCCAAGCGATACTGTTGTAGATTCCGGAGTAATATTGGGTGGCAAAGTCTATGGTACGATGGGTACAGATGACTTTCGTCGTGATTTGGCTATTGGCCTGCTATGGGGCGCACCTGTTGCTCTCTTTATCGGTCTTACTGTTTCAGCAGCAGCAGTATTTATCGGGCTACTATATGGTATATTCGCCGGCTATAAAGGGAACCGAACAGATGAAGGTCTCATGCGCATAAATGATGTGTTTTATTCGCTTCCTACACTTCCCCTTCTCGTAATTTTGTCAGTAACTATAGGACGTAGCATATTTTTGATAACTGGATTTCTGGTAATATTTAGCTGGGTGGGAATGGCAAAGATAAGCAGAAGCCTTGCGCTGCAGATAAAAAGCCTGCAATACATCGAGGCAGCAAAACTAATGGGTCAGTCAGACACAAAAATAATTTTCAAGCACATAATCCCGCAGTTATTGCCACTAACCTTCGCAAGCATTGCCATTGCGGTTCCAAGTGCAATTCTAGCTGAGGCGGCGCTCTCTTTTCTAGGCCTTGGCGACCCATCAATTCCTACTTGGGGTCAAATCCTGCATGATGCACACTCTGCTGGTGCATTGTCGCGGGGTCTTTGGTGGTGGATAGTGCCACCAGGTCTGATGATCGCAGTAACAGGACTTGCGTTTGTACTTATTGGCAACGCTCTTGACAACATAGTGAACGTTAGGTCTAGGAGAATATAATAATAGAGGTTGGATGCCTCAGGATCTCATAATCTTCATCATCAGTAATGTATTTGTGCATGAGTGCGTGCGTCTGTCTGCATATCTCTGTCTTCTGCACATATACACACGCAATCAGCTGGCTCTTCCTAAGATATTCCTCATCAGCATCCATATAGTAATTAGATGATCTATTGTATGAACTTGAGCTTTAGCTTTAGATTCTAGCCTTTAATCCTAACTATCTTAATTCTGTCAAGCACTTTCCAGTATTCGACATCTCTGTCCTGTACGTCTCCCTGCGCTATCCGGTCCTTTATCTGCTCCTCCTCTCCTGCAGTTGTTTTAAAGGTTCATTATGACCTGTATTGAATGCATTCTGTGACATCGCATATTGGGTTATATAGCCCAAAAGACACATGATCTTAAGTTTATAATAATTGAAAACTCCGATCTGCTCCTTTGATGCTAAGTCCGGCGTGTTATGCAGAAAGTGCGAAGCAAAGCTGAAGTCAGGAAGCATAACACAAGATGACGTTGAGGCTGCAACAAAGCTAATTGGTTTGGCAGATCGCAATCAGGAAATCAACAAGTTTACACTCATCCGAGGTACAAGAGTGCAAGGGGATTTTGTACTTGTGTTGCGGGGTTCTGATGTAAGCGCGCTGCGGGGTAACGAAGAACTTGCAAGCAAGATTGAAAAACATATGGGACAGAAGGTCTGGTTTATTGAAACCGAGGCATCTGACAGGCGATTCATCGAAAGCCTATTTCATCCGCTCAAGGTATTGTCAGTTAATTTCTTCTGGCTTCCAGGAGCCAACAAACTTACGAAGGTCATTGTTGCGGACGATGGCAGAAATGTCCCCATCGATATAGAGAAAGTTCAAAAGATCGCAAAGGCCATCAGGAACATAGAATTGCTGGTAGAATTCAAGAATAACCAATTGAGGATCTAAGAAAAGATGGCCGCGAAAAACATCAAAAGGACTCATTATGCATCCGAAGTTAACGATACTTTGGTTGGACAGCAGGTAATAGTGGGAGGATGGATAGAGGATATCCGCGATATTGGTAAACTTGCTTTTGTAACGATTAGGGATGTTACAGGTCTATGCCAAGTCGTCGTGACAGGTGGCAATTTGCAATCTGCCCTGCAGGCCCCAAGGCAGAGTGCAGTGATTGTTGCAGGAATTGTACAAAAAAGCAAAGCGCGAGACTTCCCTGTTGAAGTGAACGTAAGCGAATTCACAGTGCTTACAGAATCACTCCATCCACTCCCAATAGACCCTACTGGGCGGGTAGAATCTGCTTTAGATAAGCGGCTCGACGCACGTGCACTTGATTTAAGGAACCCGAGAATAGCAGCCATTTTTCGGCTGCGCTCAGCAGGGCTCATGATCATAAGAGATGCACTTTCCTCGCAGGGCTTTATTGAAGTTAATACTCCTAAAATAATTGGGAGTGCTAGTGAGGGAGGAGCCAATCTCTTTGGATTTGAGTACTTTGGTGGTAGAAAGGCATACCTTGCACAAAGTCCACAATTATACAAGGAGCAATTGACGCTTGGCCTTGACAAAGTGTTTGAGATCGGACCGTACTTTCGTGCGGAAAATTCGCACACTGTCCGGCATCTGTCGGAATTTACAAGTGTCGACATTGAAGCTGCATTCGTTGACTACGAAGAAGTTATGGATATTTTAGAAAAGCTAGTAAGAAAAATCGCTACGGAATTTCAGGAAAGATACAAGCCTGACTTCCAAACAGTTGGCGGAAAGGAAATCTCTATTGCAAAGATAGACAGATTAACTTATGAGCAATGCATAGAGGAACTTGCTAAGGAGGGAGAAAAGCTAGAGTTTGGCGACGATCTGTCAGATTCAGCACTTAGAAAACTTGGAAACTTGCATCCAGGGTTTTACTTTATCATGGATTGGCCGCTCAAGCTTAAGCCCTTTTACATACAGGCTAATGAGGAAGACCTCCGACTTTCAAAGTCTTTCGACTTGCAGTACAATTACTTGGAGCTTGCATCAGGAGGACGACGCTTGCATGAGCCCGCAAAATTGCGCACAAGGCTTGCAGAACAAGGTCTCAACCCTGCTACGTTTCAAGATCATCTCAAAGCTTTCGAATGGGGTATGCCTCCACACTCTGGGTGGGGTCTTGGCTATGACCGGCTAATGATGGTCCTTACCGGAGAAGAGAATGTACGGGAGGTTGTTCTTTACCCAAGGGACACTGCAAGGCTTACGCCCTAACACCAATAATTCTTATATCAATTTCTTTTACCGAGTCATTTTCATCATACACAAAAGCCCTCATCTTACTCTCAGTGGTTGAGTAAATAATCCATATGACAGGATTTATCTCCATATATTTTATATCAGTTCTGGACGGCCATGGCGTTGCAGGATGCGAATGGAAAATCGCAATTATTTGCATCCCTTTTCTCTCAGCCCGGTTGTATGCGCGTAGAAGTTCTGCAGGTTCGATGCTGAATGTGACAGGTGACTCATCAATATTTCGCATTGGCAAAATCTCGAATACTTTGTCGTTATGGCCTATAAGAAACGCACAAGACTCATATGGAAGTGCATCTTTGGCGATTCCTGCAAGCTGGCTAACCTGGGACTCAGTAAGGGATATAGCTTTCATTAAACTTGATCTAATCTTGCCCGTCGTCCGTGCCTGCAGCAGTGTTATTGCCAGACGCGTTGGTCTGATTTTCGACCGCTGCACTTTGCGTCGCCGTGGCATTTTCGGAGCCCTGAGGGGTTGTAGCTCCCCCATCTGAAACTATGAGCATTCCCGCCATAAATGGATGAAGTGTGCAATAATATTCATATTCTGCAGGGGCAATTTCAGCGGAATTTAGCAGCCAAGTGTCAGTTGGGTTAATTAGGCCAGAATCAAATACACCTTCCTGCCTGCTGGTTACGGTGTGTGGTGCATTGTCTTCGTTTGTCCATTGCACTCCATCCCCTTGATTGATTGTGACGGGATCTGGGTCGTAGTCAGGATTACCCTGTGCAGAAGATCCAGCAAGAATTGTTGCGCTGATGGTGTTAGCAGGTGGAGTTGCTGATTCCTGGGCAGCAGGCTGTTCCCCTCCCTCTTCTTCTTCTTGTTCTTCTTCAGCAGCTGGCGGCCTCGGTGTCACTAGCCCGAACGCATAAAATGTCAAGCCACCTACAATGGCAGCTCCGACAAATATGACAGCCATTGCCTTGAGATACTGACTGCCTCGGTATGATGCAACGGCGAGCACCGTGGCTGGAATCGAAATTATAAGCATCAGACCGATATATGCAAAAATACTTGGAACCTGCGTGCTCACTGTCACAGCCGCAGCAAAACCAAAAGTGACCAAGAAGCCCAACGTGATAAATGTAGCAGATTTAGCCCTACCGGACGTCGGAAAGCCATCCTTGATCAGGCCCGAGGCAAGGAAGATCATACCAATGAACATTGTCAAAAGGGTAACGGCGTGCATTCCATCGATGAATGTCTTGGCAATGCCTGAAAGAGAAATTCCAACGCCGACGATCCCTATAGAAGTAAGACCTATGCCGGGTGTCATAAGGTCCCAGTCAGTCATATTGTTGACACTTATTGGGATCTGTTTGGCATACTTAATCGTTTCCTCGGCTCTTGACATTAGTTGAAGTCTTGCCGGAATCCATCTTCTGCTTGCATGACATACGATAACTGAGCCTTCCCGGTTAATTAGTCCAGACAGATTTTGCAACACTAAACAGGACGGTGAGAAGTGAGAATTCGTTACAACTAAAGCAGGCCTGTCTGAGCGCGCTGATCCCTCTTATCTAGAAACAAAGGCGGTGCTGGTATCACGCTTTCTCTCAAGTGTCCCAGGTGTCTTGTCTAGTCCACTAAAACAAACTACAGATGTAGAGTTATTGATATCAGGTCTTAAGAGTCTATGCAGCGCACAAAGGAACTGTGCCTATAACAGATCATTTGGATATCAGCGAGAGCGATACAGTCTGGGATGCCTGGCTTAATACCGTAACTCTGTTAGATATGCTGGATAATTTTCAGCATGTTAGTCAATATTATGACTTTGAGCAAGCACGCAACAAGATAGCAAAGATCTATGTTGTTGCTGAATCTCATGGCATAGACAAGGAGAATGTGAAATGCTTATGTGGCCTGTCAGATAGTGAACATGCATTATTAAAGCGAAAGATGATGAGGTTCTTCAAGCTACAGCTGGCCAATTTGAAGCATTTCTTAGATTGACCTGCAACAGAACGAATAAATTAAATGCGAGCAAGGGGAGACTCCAATCGAGTTTAGTCTGTGACTGCACGTGACTACATAGAAGTTTCAAAGCCACGAATCGTGGTTGTCCTTGTAGTAACGGCTATTGCCTCACTTTTAGCAGCTAGCAGGTTTGATTCTACCCCTGCTGTAGCATGGGATGTCAGTGCTTGGCAGTTAGGCTTTTTGACTCTTGCAGGGGCTCTAGCCTCAATGGGAGCCAGTGCTCTTAATCACTATTATGATAGAGATATTGACAGGATAATGGAGCGAACGGCAAAGCGACCGATACCTGATGGAAGGCTTTCTGCAAAGAGCGTGTTTGCTTATGGGTTAACGCTTTGCACGTTTTCGATTGTGATTGCATTTTTTACCCTCAATCCAGTTGCTACTGGGATGATTGCTATTGGGATCTTCTTTTACGTCATAATTTACACAGCTTGGCTCAAGCGGATTAGCGGTTCAAATATCGTCATAGGAGGTTTTGCGGGAAGTGCCGCTTCGATGGCTGGCTGGGCCACTGCAACCGGATCGATTGATCTATTGGGCTTCTTGGTGGGATGGCTCGTTTTCATGTGGACGCCTCCCCACTTTTGGTGCCTTGCGATAAGGGCAAGAGAAGAGTATGCAAGCGTACACGTTCCGATGCTACCTGTGCTGATTGGAAATCAAAGGACAGCAAGCTATATTATGATCAACACCGCTATCCTATTGCCATATTCAGTAGCTCTTGCATTTTTTGGACTTGGATTGTTATACACAGCAGTTGCAGCAGTTTCGGGGTCATTAATGCTAGCCTATCATTACAAGCTGACAAAGAACCCAACGCCAGAATTTGCGTGGAAGGCATACAAGGTAACTGCACCATATCTTGTGGTGATATTTGTTGCACTGGCCCTTGATGCCTTGTTTTACTATTCACTTATGCCACCGTTTTCTTTTCATCTTCTTTTTTTTGTTAGTTAAGAAGGAGTGTCGGGCTCCGATACCAGCTCGATTCTGCGCTTGTCCTTAGTTACCCAGGAAACTCTTACAAGGCCGTATATTTCAAGGTCCATCAGAGTCTTATTAAAGTCAGAATCTGCAAGCGTAAGACCCTCCTTTTGAAGCGCGTTCATCAGGTCACTATCCGTCATCGTGCCTGCCTGACGGATCTTCTCATATACAAGGTTTCGAACCGGATATTTCATTATTATCATTCATCCCTGAAGGCCTCAACAATGTGCGAAATCAAAATAGATGCAGTAAGATACATAAGTATTTCGGGCGTCGTAATACAGGAACGCGCAAAACTAAATACCTGAGATACAATCAAGCGAGCCGTCATCGAACTAAGCGTACCAAGATAAGGAAGTATCATCACACAGAACCTATCCATTGTTATCTATAGTGCACTCATCGTAGACGAGCAAAAAAGCAATCGGAAGCGCCGAGCAGACCTAGGACTCTTTTGTTCTTCTCTTCAAGGGAGATATAGGATGACAAATCAACATCTTCCTCTCGGTTTTTGATAGAGTGGATTTTCTAAACACTATATGGCTCTTGGACATCTTTACAGACTAGATCGATTTTTTCACTTACAAAGGATGGTTTTTGAAACAAAAAACCGCAAGAAGGAGTTGTTTCTCATTTTACTCATCTCTGACAAAATTGTCTGTTGCAGGGCATATCAAAGCTAAGCCACTGCAGTCATCGTTCATGGTTTGGTCGCAAACCTGATGTCGATATATCTTAATAGATACAGGCAATTAGAGAACCTCAGAGGAGCCTATTCAGAAATATACATATGTATTATGACTAACCATAGAAGGTCCTATCAATAGGCTTAGGCATGGCATATGTAATATTTTTCTTCATGGATTCGTACCAGTCCTCTACATCCTTTGTTATTGATGGACGTACGAGTCTTAACGCGTTAGTAAAGTTTGCATTTGAGATGATATCAGATCTGTTCTGCAGGGCTAGGACACCAGCTTCCCTACAGAGAGCAACCAAGTCTGCTCCGCTAAAGTTCTTTGTCGACCGAGCAATCTCTCTCAAGTCTATGTCGGCTGAAAGCGGCATATGCTGTGAGGTTATCCTGAGTATCTCAAGCCTCGCATTCTCATCAGGAGGTCCCACATAGACTATTTGGTCAAGTCTGCCAGGCCGCAACAATGAAGTGTCTATTAGATCTGGCCTGTTTGTTATGCCAACCACTATCACTCCAGCGGTTCCTGCATCATCCATTTCAGTCAGTATCTGACTCAGAACCCGCTCGTTTCCTAATACGTCATCTTCATGTGCCCTCGGCCTTGCAAGGGAATCGAGCTCGTCAAACACCACTATGCAAGGTGATGAAGCCTTGGCCTTTCTAAAGATCTCCCGTATAGCCTTCTCAGACTCCCCGACCCACTTGCTGAGCACTTCAGGTCCCCTAACGACGATAATATTGGCATTGCTCTCTGTGGCTAATGCCTTAGCAAGTAGACTCTTGCCCGTACCAGGCGGACCATAGAGTAATGCTCCTCTTGATGGTCTAATGCCCATCTTTGCAAACTTGTCTGGCTCTTTGATTCCTGTTATAAGGCTGTTATGCAGAGTTCTCTTTGCTTCATACAAGCCGCCAACATCCTCCCATTTGACACGTGCTACCTCTACATAAAATTCCCTCATCGCCGTAGGAATGATTTCTTTCATCCCTTCCTTAAAGTCGCGATCAGTGATCATCATGCTCTCAAGGATCTCTGGTGAAATCCTCTCACCCTCGAGTTCAATCTCAGGAAGACAACGTCTTAGGGCTTTCATGGCGGCCTCTCTGCATAGTGCCTTGATGTCTGCCCCTGTGTATCCATGAAGTCTAGCCGCGAGTTCTTGCAGGTCAATGTCTTCGGATAATGGCATGCCACGTGTGTGAATCTGTAGTATCTCAAGCCTGCCCTCTACATTTGGCACACCTATTTCGATTTCCCTGTCAAATCTGCCTGGCCGCCTTAATGCTGGATCCAAACTTTCCGACCTATTGGTGGCTCCAAGTACAATAACTTGGCCTCGGTCGGACATACCATCCATCAGTGCTAACAGCTGTGCCACCACGCGTTTTTCAACATCGCCAAATGCCTCTTCTCTTTTTGGAGCTATTGCGTCAATTTCATCGATGAATATTATGCTGGGGGCCGATTCACGAGCCTCCTTGAAAATGTCCCGTAATCTTGCCTCCGTTTCGCCATAGTATTTGTTCATAATTTCTGGACCATTGATTATGAAAAAGTTGGCCTCAGACTCCGATGCCAATGCTTTTGCTATGAGAGTCTTGCCACAACCTGGAGATCCGTACATTAAGATGCCACTGTGTGGCTCTATTCCGAGCCTTGCAAAGACCTCAGGATGGCGCATAGGAAGCTCGACTATCTCTCGTAGTCTTTTTATCTGTTCTTTCATTCCACCTATCTCTTCATATGTGACACGCGGCTTTCTGTCGCTTGTGATCTCTGCCATTATAGTGAGCCTCGTTGACTGCTCGATTCTAGAAATGACTTTTGGGATTACTCTTTGGACGACAAAGTCCATCTGGTTGCCCAAAATGACTACAGAAATTTCGTCACCCTCATTGAGGGGATAGCCCTTCAGCCTGTGCTTGACAAAATCACAAAATTCCTTGTCGACTGTGATACTGCTATTGCCTAGCGGCATCAAGGTGACGCTCTTTGCTTGCCTGCAATCTATTTTTTTGACATTCAAAAGATCGTTCAGCCCTGCCCCAGCATTCTTCCTTGTCTGGCCATCTATCCTAATTATGTCTGTTTCCTTTTCTTCCTCATCTGCTGGCCATGCGGTCACTGCTGTGGGTCGCTTCCCCAGGATCTCAACAACTTCTCCAGGCTGTATTCCCAGATGCTCCATATGACGTGAATCCATTCTGGCTCGCCTCTTCCCTACATCGCGATGTTTGGCTTCCGCTACCCTAAGTTGGATAGGAGACGATTCGTCACTTCCAGCGCGCATCTTTTTCAATCCTCGGAGCCTCCGCTATTATTAGTGATATTGTATTACTTCATTCTTACTGACTGCCTGCTGATATTCGTTACTTCTATCTGGCCTACACCTTCGACACTTTTGATAGTTTCTTCAAGCTTATCCATTTGTCCCTCTGCGTCATCCAACAAAAAGTCGCCGACAATCGCTTTGAGCCCAAAGGCAATTGGCTCCATTGAGCTGCTTTTCATCTCCATTCCTTGTGGCACAGCTTTCTTTATCGATTCGAGAACATTTTCAAGATTGGAATCAGCCTCAGCAGGAAGTATTCTCATCCTTACTACCAATCGTACCATAGCTATGGACCCTCAAAACCGCATCCTATGCACTTATAGGGTCTTGCAAATTCCCGGCAGCTCTCGCATCGCCACATCAGAACATAGCCACAATTTGCACAGTAATACTTAACGCATTCGTCATTGGGCATAATTGGCCTGCCACATGAACTGCAGACTGGCAATTGCAATGGCTTAGACATCAGTGCTGCTTCTTACGAAAAAGGGAATTTATATCTTCCTTAGCTCTCCGGGATCAAACGCCTTATTTCGTTGCCTAATAAAGCTTTGGCCATTCTTGCAGCCCCTTTTGCTCCAAGGATCTTAGCAAGTGCAGTCGAGTGAAAGTCGAAGTCGCCATCGATAGACGCCTCCTGAATAGTTTGTGGTGGTATAGTAGCAATCAACTCATCTATAGCTTTGTTGTCCATCCTCTCTAAGAGCCGGCGCGCAAGCAACATCTTGTCAAATTCGGGCTTAAACATAGAAAACCAGTTACTTTCATATCGTTTTAGCAACAGCCGTTCCTTCTTGCTACTATCAATATTGTCTGCTGCATCTACAAGAGCCCGCCCTGCCAATACACCTCCCATGCCGCAACTGTAAATACCTCCAGCAGTTGTAGGCTTGCTCTGGCCTGCCGCGTCGCCCACTATTATCATCCTGTCGAATACAAAAGTCCGAACCGGCCCATTAATCCATATGGGAGCGTAAATTTTGCGGACTATAGAGGACTTTCCCTTGCTATCGATATATCTCTGGAGGGCCCTTGCAGCGTTAATCCGTCTACCAGCAACGCCTACTTTGCCCTTTCCTCGACCAGTAGGGATTATCCATGCAAAAAAGCCCGGGAATTGCTGGCTATTAAATGTGACCTCGATAGTATCGGGTTCTATCCATGAAGCGTAGACTTCATACTGAGCTGAATGGAGAACGCCATCTCTATTTCTGCTAATTATTGATGCTATACCTCTTGCGTCTACAAAAAAATTGCATGAAAGGTCCCCTTCAGAAGTCTTGACTACATATTCAGATCCTTCTTTTCCAAACGACCGCATTGAACATCTTACTCTTATCTCGGCGCCATTCTCCTGCGCCTGAAAGGCGATCTGCTTGTCAAATGCCCGCCTATTTAGCACAATGACCTTTTGCCTTTCTGCATTGATTTCAAAGCAGCCTGAAGGAGAGAATACCTTGGCGTGCGCTATTCTGTTGTTTTCTATTGTCTCAATATCTGGCACTATGCCAAGGTTGTGTATGCCAGAAGTGCTTACAAGCCCACCGCAGTGCTCGGGCGTCCCTATCTCCGCGTCTTCCTCAAGTACTACAACTGAAAGACCTCCAGCAGCAATTTCACGGGCAGCGAGGAGTCCAGAAATGCTTCCTCCTGCAATTACCACATCATAACTAGGCATCTGGCAAATGACAAGTAATGTATTTTTCAGTCTGCTAATTAAACTATGAGCAAGTAAGTATCAGATATGGACTTTAAGCAGGTAATTATTGTCAGGCGCGACATCAACATGGGCACTGGAAAGATAGCCGCACAGGTTGCCCATGCTGCGGTTATGGGCGTAGAAAAGGTAAAGGCGTCAAGAAGTGAATGGTTCAGCTCTTGGATTGCCGGTGGGCAGGCCAAGGTAGTAGTGAAGGTAAAGAGTATCGAGGAATTGATGGATGTAAGAATGCGAGCTGAAGAGCTGAACCTGCCTGTGGTACAGGTACATGACAGTGGCTTGACACAGATACCTTCAGGCACTATTACTTGTATAGGAATAGGGCCCGCTCCTTCAGACCTTATTGACAAAGTAACATTTGAGCTAAAGCTCCTCTAGTATCGGCCGATGAGAACTATGCCTACAACTATTAAGCCTGTAGCGATGCCCTGAAATATTGTTATAGATTCGCCAAGTGCAAGTCCTGCGATCGCTATACCAAAAATAGGAGTCAAAGAAAACATTGACATCGTCTTTACGGTTCCAATCCTCTTGATGCCTTCGAGGAATAACATGAGCGCGCCGCCAAACCCTGCGATCGACATTCCAGCTATTAGGACCCACATGTCAAATTTGATTCCTGTTATGATACTTCCCTTGCCAAGTGCTAATGCTATTGCAATCAGAACCAGACCGCCACACAGTGACTTGACCATAGCTATCTTCGCAGGACTAACCCTTAATGTGAGACGCCTACTGACATTATTGTCTATTGCCCACATGAACATAGACGCGAGTATCATTATATTTCCCGGATTCAATCGAATGATGCTCTCCAAAGCTTTTAGGTCTTCTGTAGTAACTATGATTAGACCTATCACTAGCAAAATAACAGCAAATAACCCGACCTTTCCATGAGGTTTTTCACCAAAAAAAATTGATGAAAGTGCTATTGTAAATACGATTTCTCCATTTGTCAATATCGCAGCCGTCGAAGCGGTCGTCTGCTGAAGCCCGTACATTAAAAGCACAGGCGCCAATACTCCTCCAAAAATCGTTACGATTAGTGCGTAGAAATAGTCGTCTCTTCTTTCAAACGTGAACGAACCCTTTGCAAATGGAATTAGGGCTAACCCTGAGATACTATAGACTATCGCTGTTAGAGCAAGTGGGTCTATCGTGGCAAGAGGAACCTTTGCTAAACTGAATACCGAGCCAAAAAGAACCGCAGCAAACAACACGGAAAGGTAGCCTATGAGAAGTTGCCGCCTGTGGCTCTCTTCTCCTTTTTCTGTAACCACTCAATTCTGGAGATATGTCTTATCGGTATTTCTGCATATAGCTCCTAACAAGAGATATAAGGTGGAGAAGGTTGTGTTTTTTTAGCTCTTGCGAGATTCATCCCGGAAAAAAGTCACGAGCCGATCATCAAAAAGAATTATTGTTTATGCTATAATAGGTGTTGTAGCCGTTGCCGCAGTCTATATTACCATGTTTTCACAGGGCATCTCTGAAAATGCAGCTCCTGCAACAAACATGCAAGATGATCAAGCAATGGAGCAGCGGTTCGAGCAACAATTCTGTGGCACTGATACTGCGCCAAATTCTACTGCTTACATTACCGAAGTTAATCTGCCTACAGAATGTGAGATGCCAGTAGGCATCGCCATTGATGGCACAAAAGTATGGTATGTATCAACAAAACCGGGCCTTCTTGGAAGTTATGATAGTGCCTCAGGTACATTCTCTGAATATGAGATCCCTTCGTGGCCCACTCGTTCACTGCCCTTTACAGCCGTACCTTCGTGGTTGATGTCATGGACGGTGAAACTAGATGGCGCCGGCGGAAACGTGTGGTTCACCGACCAGAACAATACGATATGGCGCTTTAACCAGTTAACAGAGACATTTGATATGTTTAAAGTTCCAGCCAAGTATCCTTCTATGATGGACTTTGACTCAAATGGTAACTTATACTTTATAGGAATAAACTCTCAGGCTCTTTTTTTTGGTAATGCCTCTACGATCCAAAATGCAACCTCAGAAGGATTTAGAGAAATTCCGTTGCCCCTTGAGGGGTTTGCCGGCATAAGTTTGGATCTCGTTACATCTGGGGGATTAGTCGTTGATAACGAGCGAAATGATGTTTGGGTTTCACTCCTTGCTTTCCAACAAAAGAAAGGGCAGCTATTCCAGTACGATATTGAAACCGACAGGGTTGTTCGCATAGTGGATCTTCCACCCGATCTTGGCTCACCTGTTGGAATGGAACTTGACAATTATGGAAATTTGTGGGTGGCAGATCATGGCACGAGCACATTCTTCAAATACGATCCTAGCATGGACAACATAACAAGGTTTGTGACTTCGATAGCATCTCCCAAGATTTATGGCGGAAATACACCTCCAAACTCATATACACTCCCATACTGGATAGATAAAGGCAGAGATGGCTCCTTATGGTTCAACGAGCATACAGGGAATAAGATGGCCCGCTTTGACCCAGAAGAGCTTGTACTAATCGAATATTGGGTACCTTCGCAAAATAGAGCCTGGACTCTTTGTCCACCTGAGGCAACAGCATGTGGGATTGCAAATGTTATGCAGTTTGCAGTCAATGCTGAGGATCAACTATGGTTTACTGAATGGACAGAAAACAAGATCGCCAGCCTAGATATATCAAAGCAGGTGCCACTTTCAGTTTTGACGCCAGCAGAAGTTGTTGTTGCAAGGGGAGAGAGCACCGAGATCAAAGTGACAATGTCTGTATCAGGCGATTTCCGTGGTCAAATGATGGCGGCTGGAACATTCACACCAAATGGAGCTCTTGGTAACTCGACTGGTATTTTTAGCGAAGAATCTATATCTCTGTTGTCTGGAGATTCAAAAGAGGTTTCATATACATTTACTGCAGCAGACAATCTAGAGCAAGGGCAGTATATGATCATGCTTGGGGCTGGCAACGATGACGTTTCCTATATGAGGGCAGTAAGAGTTAATATAATTTGAGAATACTACATCTTCTTTTAAAAGAAGGTAGGATAGTGTGTTATTCACATACTTATTGTTGCCTTGTAGACAAAGTTTATGATTAAAACTTGAAAATACTGCAGTCTTCAGATGAAGTTTAATGGTCATTTAAAATGACTAGGCCAGGCATATCGTCACCTGCTAGATAACGCAGTGTTGCACCACCCCCTGTTGATACATGGCTTACTTCATTTTCGGCAACTCCTGCTCTCTTCATTGCCTCAAGCGTGTCGCCGCCACCTATCAGGGTCTTGCTTCCCCGCCAATATGCAAGAGCCATACTCTTAGCGATGTTTATCGTGCCGTTTGAAAAAGCCTTTACCTCAAACATACCCATTGGGCCATTCCAAAACAGAGCACCTCCACCATTTGAACCCACTTCTGCTGAATAGCGTTCAGCTGTTTCGTTGCCTATGTCAAAGCCAGACATCCCATCTGGGATATCTCCACTAACCATGGTGACTGATGTGTCATTTGGAGAAGTTGCGCAAAGGTGATCAGTAGGGAGCAATATCTTGTCACCATATGTGGAAAGGGCTTTTTCGACCCATTGCATGTGCTCCTCATCTATAATCGAATTTCCAGTGCTGAGACCTTTTGCCTTGAGAAAGGTATATGCCGCTGCGCCGCCTATTATCAGCTTGTCTGCCTTTGGCAGTAAATGCTCAAGTGCTCCTATCTTGTCCTTTATCTTTACTCCCCCAAGTACAAGAGTAAATGGCCTAATTGGGTTTTCCCTTATCATTGAAAGATACTTTACTTCCTTTATTAGATTAAAGCCTGCAAGGCGGATATCAAACATCCATGCGGCTCCATAGGTCGAAGAATGCTTCCTGTGAGATGTGCTAAAGGCGTCATTTACATAAATATCTGCAAGAGAAGCGAGCTTTTTACTAAACTCCGGGTCATTGGACTCTTCTTCCTTGTGAAAACGCAGGTTCTCAAGCAGCAGTATGTCTCCCTTATTCATTCTGTCTATGTGCTCGTCAACTTCTACACCCACACAGTCGCTTGCAAACCATATTGGCGGCCTTGATCTGCCAATGATCTCAGTTAGCCGTTTGGCTACTGGAGCAATAGAAAATTTCGGGTCCTGGCCTTCAGGCCTTCCAAGGTGCGAAGCCAATATGACCTTGGCTCCACGTTTTGCCAAATACTCGATTGTGGGAAGAGACATTCGGATCCTATAATCCTCACCAATCGTGCCGTTGTTTATGCTGACATTAAAATCAACTCGAACAAACACGCTCTTATCATCAAATTGTGAGTCTTCTAAGTCTGAAAGTGTTCTTAAATACAAGTGAACAAGTGGTAAAATGGTTAAGGTTTATTTATCTGTATAACAGACAGGTAAGGCCTTATGAGAGGACAGTCTATGAGGAATAACTGGATTTATTGCTCTCCGTATTTTTTGAAATGTTAAATATGATGGTCTGTAAATATAAGATAGTATTATCGTGAGCAGCAACAAGCCCTCAGCCGGTAAACCGGCCGATCTTGTAAATGAAGGTCTTATTGCAGGACAGAGGATTGCCAAGATTTCTGTAATAACCTTGCTGAGCATAGGAGCCGCAGAAATCATAATGGGCCAAATAAGCGGTAGCGTTGTCGCAACAGCAGACGGCATAGATTCACTTTCTGACGCAATGATTTCTTTCATAGTGCTTGTCGGGTTACGCATAGCGCACAGGCCGGCAGACAGGAAATTCCCTTTCGGTTACCACAAAGTGGAAAGTTTTGCTGCCCTCATCGCAGCTATAGGTATGATTGGAATAGGAATATTCATTTTTTATCATTCATTTGAAGCATTACTTGACCCAAAAGAGATTAAGCAACCAATATTGACGATGATCGTGCTAGCGGCTGCAGGTGGTATTTCCCTTCATAGAGCATTCCAGATGAATTCAATAGCGAACAAATACAACCTTTTGTCATTAAAGACAGATGCCAAAAACTCTATAAAAGATGGGTCTGCATCTGTTATTGGATTTTTCAGTGTACTAATAGCATCGCAGTTTGGCTTTCTCCAGATGGATGCGATAGGCGGTATGATAATCGCAGGTTACATATTTTCAGTGTCATACATTTCGCTCAAGCAGTCCTCACTCATTTTAGTGGACTCATGGCAGAATCCAAAATTGACTGATATGGTAAAACGGACAGTAGAAGAAAAGTTCAAAGAAGAAAATATCAAGGTCAAGTCAGTCCTTCTGCGTCCAGCAGGAGCGCTGGCACAAGCTGAAGTACACCTTGAGATCGATGGCAATAAGAGACTTGCAGATGTAGAACTATTGCTAGTTATGATAGAAATGTCCATCCGCTCACAAATCCCTGCAATAGCTAGAATATCCTCAATACCTCATTCGCGTCCGCAGCAAAAACAAGAAACTACGCCAAGAAAGTTCGGCGGGATTTTCGGTGACAGGAAAAACCAATCTGGATCTATTGCCCGCAAGTAATTTTACAGACGTTGGTTACATTTGATTCGATCAGTTTCCTTGCACTAGCTCAAATAAAAAATAGAGCAATAATAATACCTCTATTGCTATCTCAAGTGGGACATTATGAAATTTCATCTGCGTCTTGTAAGCATAAAGGTCACTAACTCTATGTCTCCCTCAGCTTAAAACAGTCTTAGCTTTTTTCTCATTTGTCTGTTACAAGGATCCTGCTGTGATGCTAGACCTTCGGTATATCTTGAAACGAGGGATTATTTGCTGCAATATTCCTCATTAGACAGTTAGCTTTATTATCTACTAAGAGAAAATTAGCACTTAGCGAGTGGACTCAATGTGGCTGCTTAATTCTTCATCAGTCTTAAAGGCTGTATTGCAAAGATTACAGAGGAAGACGCGCTCCTCATTCCCTGAGGATTCTTGAGAAACAAGAAATGGTTTTTCTTCTTGGCCTCTCGGAGGGATTTTGGGCATATTGATCTGAAATCTGCGCACGACGTTTGATGGGTCAACTGTAGGGGCACTACTGTAGTGATACTTGAAAGGGTCTGGAGCTGCATCTCTCTCATAATTGGCCTTTACCGCATCTTCTGCGATCTTTAGCCACACCAGCTCGCCGTCCCAACCTTCAACCCTGTGAAGAGGGAAGTAGTATCTATGGACATTGACTAGGCCTTTCTTTATGACTATAAAATTGCGGCTTACTGCTTCAATATCCCCTATGTCTTAGTCATCACTTGTATGTACTGATTTGTTGATAAAGTCGGTCCAACTTGAAGGCTCATCAGGCACATTGAAAATACGCCCAAGAACTATTTAGCAATTATAATTGTGAGCAAGATTTGATCTGCCATATTTTCTAGATGTGCAAACTTGTTGGGCTTGTTTCATTTTTGATACTTTAAACAATACTTTGAATACTCAGGTAGTTGTTTTCACTATGTCCTGCTACCAAAGTGCATATTTTTCTGTTATTGCTAGCGAGGATTTGGCCTTAAATTTTTGAGTACGGATTGAACTTTAGATTTTTTTTGTGAGTTTATAGCACAAACATGCATCCCATCATGGTGACATACTAATACAGGTATATAGGCCTCAACACCTTGGATTTACTATTATAATTCTGAACATTAATAAATAAAAATATCAGAACATGTTTATATCGTGGACATTGATAGCAGCAACAGTTCCTTCACCCCAAAGAAGGTTCTTGGTAAATTCATGCACGTCTCTAATCAGCCACTCAGACGAGCAAGTGGAAAAACACTGATATTCTTTATGGGTGCAGGCTTCTGCCCTTTCTGCGCAAGTGAGCGATGGGCTATTGTCAGCGCGCTTAGCAATTTTGGCAGCTGGCAGGGACCTGCAGATACTGCTAGTGCTGATCATAATGAAAAATACCTCAACATTCCAACTTACAGTTTTGGTGCAGCAAAATACACAAGCGACTATGTAGAGTTTGTTGGACGTGAAATTGCTGACAGGAACTTTGAGCCACTACAAGAACTTGATGAAAGAGACAATGAAATTCTAGACGCCTTCAACCCAGACCAGATAATTCCTTTCCTTCTGATTGACGGGCAGTTTATGCAAGTGGGCTCCGGTTACAGTCCACAAATTCTGGAAGGCATGAATCATGCGAAGGTCAAAGAAGAGGTTCAAAATCCTGCGTCCATAGTAGGCAAGGCCATAAAAACAGAAGCAGATAACATTGCTGCACTCATCTGCAAGAGCTTAGGTGGTAGGCCAAACACATGCAAGACAGAAGCCATAAAGTCATTGTTGACAAGATTTGATTTGATCTAATTTTCAGCTGTTGCCATTGCTTGCTCTTTTAACGGCGTTATTCTAGTAACTGTTGGCCGCCCTATCTTGCTCGCTGCCATTTTAAAAGCGTCCTGTGCAAGTTCAAGATTGGAACCGATAATGTGTGCTTCAAAGATCACTTGACCTGGTCTGATCCTCGCTGCAAGACCAGTTGACTTACCAAAAGCCCTCCTCATTCCCTCCTGGAGTCGGTCTGCGCCTGCGGTTGCAATCATTTTATTCTCTCTGAGGAGCACATGTGGATACACACGCAATATAGAGAAGAAGCTCGTCTCCCCCGCTTGTGCCATCCTTTTGTTTGCTGCTAGCCTAGCGGCTTCTAAGGCATTGTGCCGTATCTGGAGCTTCTCAGTAGCTATAAGTTCGATCTTGAAATCATAATTGTTTCCCGCAAGCCCCGAGGAAAACCTGGCGATCTTCAGCTGAGGCTTGCCTGCTATATATTCTCGTCTTACATAAGGCATACCACGAGTTTCTCGATAATTAACACCTTTCATACTCAATGCACCGGATCTTAAGTGATGGTCATTTTTGTCGATTTGCTCTGATTTAATCGTTATGCCATTCTCATAAAAAGTATGGTTTGTGGGCAGTTTAGTTAATTAATGACCTGTACAAGATAGCTCTGATGTCGTCGTCCTCAAGGCCTGCAACAAGCCCTCGACAATTCCCTGAGAGGATAAGTGAACCGGCAGCCGCTGTAGGGGAAGTACAACCTTCAATAATAGAGGCGTACTTGGCAGGCAATCGCAAGATAGTGGTTGATGAAACGCGGTTACAAGATGAACTACGTACCAAAGGTTTTGGAGAGAAAGAAAATGCAGAATTCATCCTTAGACCATACGAGGCTCTATATCTATTTCATATAAAACGCTTAAAGCTTAAGAATAGACCGGACATAAGCTTCAACTCGCTCTTTGAACTACTCCTGAAACACAACAGGAACATTTTGAGCGAGTTTCTTGTTTATCGCGACCTGCGAAGCAGGGGCTATGTGGCGAAAGAGGGCTTTGGCTTTGGCAATGACTTTCGCGTATATGAACGAGGTGATTACGACAAAAAGCCTGCAAAGTACGTCGTGTTTGGCATAAATGAGGGCACGAACACTACAGCCAAAGAGTTTGCTTCGGCTGTCAGCCAAATACAAAAGATGGGCAAGGAAGCAGTTGTCGCAGTAATAGAGAGAAGAGGCGAGGTGATATACTACAAAGCATCAACAATCTACTTTATGGATAACAACAATTACAATAATAATTCAGTTGCAAAAACAATCGATAAACAACATTAGTGAAAGCATAGGGATACACGTGATAAAATTGCCTTGATAGTCAAAGAGATCTTCTGCTCTGACTGCAAGAAGGTACTCGCAAGATACTCTACAAAATACTTTACAGACGTTAACATAAACATGCTTGTACGATCACATTTTTCTGCGCACATTAGGAAGGGTCATTCTATTGAAATGAGGCTTGTAGAAATAGAGAATCGTAATAGCAAATAGGTTATCTAGCGATAATTTGTAAGCGATTTATATTCCGAAGAGCAATAACCATATGTATGCGAGAACGCAGTCTCTGCGACACAATCATCAAGCTTGACCGAAGCATACGCTTCGTAGGTGTCGTCAACAATAGAGGCGAAGTTATTGAAGGTGGATTCAAGCAAGGGATCGAGCCATTACTGAATGGGACTGATGAGCAACAGATGTATGTCCATTCGCTGTCAAACCTCACAGTGCTGCAATCCTTCAGCGATAGGCTTGGAATGGTGCGTTACAGCCTAACCGAGCATGAGAAAGTTACACTGATGACTTTTCCCCTTAGAGACGGTATACTCTGCCTTTCTGCGATGCCCAAGGCCAATATGAATAAGATCCGTGATAAAGTAATGAAGGTACTAAATAGCAAGGGCGACAGTAGTAAAACTACCGGTAATGGTAGCACTAATAGCGCAAGTAGTGATATTAGTAAGAAGTCAGCAAGAAAAAGAACCAAAAGGAGCCAAAAAAAGAACAGAATAAAGCAAACTATTGAGTAGATCAAATATAAACGGTTTAGTAAATAAATTATAGTATCAGTGGCGAAGAGAGTCTTGTTGCTCTTCTCTTCAGAAGGACTGTTGCGCTTTAAGCAGGCGGTCATTTTATGCTTATGATGATGGCAATGAGTGCTCTTCAGCGTCACTTCAAGTGCATTATCGCGACTTTTTTGCTAAACCTGTTGATCAAGCCCCTGTTCTACATAGCATCCAAATCACAGTTAGAATTTTTAATCTCCTTGTCCTTTCATACGGCAGACTGCAGGCAGATGATGACGACGTAACAGTCCCCCTATTATCTGTCAGCAATGGCAGACAAGATGAAGAGAATTAACCGGACTGCCGAATCCCTGCAGACTAAGCATAGGAAGGAGGAAAAGACTCTTTCCTATGTTTTAGATTTTACATTAGACTCATAGAAATTGAATTATTGCTTATTGCTACTCTGATATACGATAAAGGGTAATGCCAACAGAGGATGTTATACGACGAGAAACCTATTGCACTTCTTGCCAAGAAAATGTTACTATTGCAGATGCAGTATATGTTAGACTCGCTAATGGAAGGGCTATCATCAAAGGAAAATGTTCACGGTGCGGTTCTGAGTTGATCAAAGCAAGTATAATGCCGAAATCATCTGCCTTAACATTGCTGAGAAAAAAGAGAAGAAAAAGAGACAAGAGAGCTTTGCCTATTTCTTGATTTCAGTACTTGTTTTGCTCTTTTCTTTTGTAGTTTATTTCCTTGTTATGCTGATCCTGCTTCTCTTACATCCCTTATTTCGAGCCTCGCCAAAATGTCCTCGATCGTTTGCTCGTCTTCAAGTTCGTCCGTAAGTATTTTCAATGCAAGCTGATACGTTCCGTGATCCTTGTCTTTTGTTGCATTTGCAAGATCATTATAAAGTCCGATTCCAAACCTTTCAAACTCTAAAGCTCTCTCAAGCGCGCTTCTAAGTGAAAGATATTTCTTAGATTCGGTCTTTCCTAACCCGCTTTCCTTCTCCCATGAACCGGGGTCATCTGTTGGGTTTGCTCCCAGTTCCATTAGTCTGTCATTTATCTCGGTAGCATGTCCTTGCTCTTCTTTTGCGCGCTCTCCAAAAAAGTCTTCGAATAAGACTCCTAGTCCCTCTATGTTATTAGCTACATACTGAAAGTAATGAGACGTTTGCATTTCAAACGCATAGGCTCTATGCAGCATTCCGATATTTTTGTCAACGTTAGGTCCAGCTATTTCTATGGATTTCTTACCCATTGTGGTATATCTCGGATCTAAAACTATTTTTATGTTAGTATAAGGCAGTCTTCGAAAGACCAAACATCACTGCTCTTAGCTTTGACGATAAAAAAAGGTGCTCCGGACGGGATGTATCCCTACTGGAAAATATGATCCGCAGTAGTTTGAACCCGTGATCTTCGCCTTGAGAGGGCGAGATGCTTAACCGGACTACACCACCGGAGCCCGGACAGTCTCAATAACCTGCAGAATATAAATTAAACTTTAGAATCAGCCTGGCATACAGTTCTAAGATCGTATAATCGAACTGACATATAGATATTCTAGGTAAGATAGTTATGCTTTCCCTTGCATTGTTGTTTAGAAAAATGCTTGACAACAATAGCAATACAATAAAATCTTGAAAAAAGAGAAAAATATTGCATGAGCTAACTTAAGCTGGCAACTTGTTGCTCTAACTGACAAAATTTTTATCGCCATGCAGCTAATGATAATGACCTCTAGCAATGGGCATCCCAGAGAAGATCAGGGAAATACAGGACCAGATACATAGAACTCAGATCAACAAGGCTACGGAATTTCATATAGGTTTACTTAAGGCCAAAATGGCACGGCTCAAACGAGAGATGCAGGAAAATGTGCATGGCAAGACAATGCATAGTGGCGGTGAAAATCTTGGCTTTGATGTCAGAAAGGCAGGTGATGCTACAGTCGTGCTTATTGGTTTCCCAAGTGTAGGCAAATCGACACTTCTTAATAGTCTTACAAATGCCAAGTCGCGTGTAGCCTCCTATCAATTCACAACGCTCACAGCTGTCCCTGGCATGCTGCACTACAGAGGAGCGAGGATACAGGTGCTTGACTTGCCGGGGATCATTGAGGGAGCTTCTGGCGGAAAGGGCTTCGGTAAGCGTGTGCTATCTGTTGCTCGCAGCGCAGACCTTGTCTTGATAGTGCTAGATGTCTTCCAGGGGCATCACCTAGCAGTGCTAAAAAAAGAGCTAGCTGAAGCAGGTATCAGATTGGACGAGCAGCCCCCAAACATATTGATCGAAAAGACATCTACTGGAGGCATATCAGTAAATGCCCAAGTGCCCATCAAGACTTCTGAAAGGCTGATAAAGGAAATAATGAGGCTTTACGGCTTGCACAACGGTCGACTGATAATAAGGGAACCAAACCTTACTGATGATCAGCTAATAGATGCCCTAAATGGTAACCGCATATATGTCCCTTCAATTGTTGTGCTCAACAAGATAGATCTCGTCAATGCAAGCTTTGTCCAGGAGATCAAGTCAAAGATACTAAGCAATAACAATAATAACAAGAACTACTTTATCGCTGTCTCAGCAGATACCGGTATTAATATCGATGTATTAAAAGAGGCGATATATCAAAGGCTCGGATTCATAAGAGTTTACATGCGGCCCAAAGGAGGTGAAACTGATTTCCGAGAGCCCCTGATAATAAAGAAAGATGCAACTGTACAGGATGTATGCAATAAGATTCACCGAAACATGGCCAAGAACTTCCGTTACGGACTCGTTTGGGGCAAGAGCGCGAAATTTGCAGGACAAAAGGTAGGTCTTGAGCACAATCTTGTAGATGAAGATATACTTACAATCGTTAAGGTTTCTGGGACATCTGCCTGAGATACAAGAAACTCCTAGATTGTCCAATTATACAATACGTCGGCTGGCACATAAATATTTCAGACTCATCAGTCAATAACCTGAAAAGGAACTCAACATAATAACAAATGGGATAAGAGAGTTAAACCTTTTTTCTCTCTATTATTGATAAAATGAAATAAATAAATACGTAGCGGTCCTCTGCACCAAACCGAAATAAGAATGTTAACATTCGTAGAAGAATAATTTTGAAAGATGCCTCTCTCTGACTTATTGACTAATGATGTTTCCCCGCATCTGCGTATGATAGGAGCAGTAATATTCGTATATGCCAGGTTTTGATGCTACGATAGCTGTGAGAAAGTCCTGGCCACCGCGCAGAGGAGCAGTATTTATCGGTGTTATTCCATCATTTGAAGATGCATCAACTTTCAGATCATGGGTGACGGCATCATCGTTTCGCACAACTAGCTTGGTTGGAATGTTTACTGTGACGTAAACATTCGGGTTGGTATCATTAAATGTGCTTCTCTGTGCTATGAGGAGAATATCCTCTACAGGTATATCAAGGTCTGACTGAGGATTTAGGAGATTGCCTATAGCCCACAAAGCACCCACTACTGCAAAGGAAATTCCTACAATGGCGATTATATTGTTCTGCATATAATGTCTGCAGTTGAACTTTCAACAGAATAACCTAAATTTCTTTGGCCATGAGAACCATTATATCATGTAGACAGATCAATTAATATAGCGTGCCAAAATATTCTGTACTCGCAGCTAAGAGATATCGTCAATACATAAGGGAGAGACAAAAGGAATCTTTGATCCATAGGCTGGTGGCCCTTATTTTGCTCATTTTGAATGCACTAATTAGAATAGTTCAGCGAAGCGGCGTACAGAAGACTCGAACAGTAGAAAAGATAAATGTTGATCGAGAAGAATTATAAAGATAAGAAAAAAAGTGTCACTGCGTACATTTGTCAGAGCGCAGTAACTTAACTTGTTGGTTCGTTTGGTGAAGCGGTCGAGCCGTCGATGATTTCTGCCGTGGCGAACCTTGGTCCGATCTGGCTGATCCGGATCTTCGCGTTCTGACCTACCTTTCCTCCCTTTACAAAGATAACAAATCCTTGTATTCTCGCAATCCCGTCGCCTTTGCGGCTTATTTCAGTGATCTGCACATCGTATTCTTTGCCTGTTTCCACAGGCTTTGGACCGAAGCTATCGTTTCTTCCTCCGTAGCTCATCTTTGGGATTGCTCAAGTCTAAACCCAATATAAACTAAGAAGAGGATGACTTCTTTTTTTATGAGCCTATTCTTAAAGCATCGTCACATATCGAACGAAGGCATTCTATTGCTGAAAGGACAGCAAGAAGACTCGTCTTCGGGTTTCCGGGAGTTGGTGTATTATTGACAGTTATTTTGATATTACCAAACACACCACTTGCCACAATTTCATGTTGGTTAGTAGTGGCATGCGGATCTACTAGAACTCTAACCTTAGTTTTATCAGCACCAATCCCGGCAAGACTCAGTACTGCTGCAACATTGACATTTGCAGGGAACAATTTGACAGCCTCTATTGCTGGGCCCTCATAGATTTCTGTGACCTTTGTTATAACGTCAAGGTTTACTTCTCTTGTCGCAAAAAAAGGGGCGCCCGCAAGAGCCTTTGGACTTTTCGTCGTTGTAAGTGTGATGGAATCTAAAAGGCGCCTGACACTACGAATTGCGTCTATGCCTGCGATTGCTCCAGTAGGTACATAGATCTTAGTGCGGCCTATCCCAACAGTAGAGATGCCCAGCAATTCCCCGAGAAAACTTGTGTCTGCAAGGGCACCTACACTCATTATCATTAGGTCCTTGCCAGCTTCCAGTATCGGCTTGCCAAAGTTTCTGACAGCTTCTTGCGAAGCAGCCTCTATTATGATGTCTGCTGGAGAATTAATAAAGCTATTAAAATCAGAGTAAACCTCCGGGCTACTCTTCAATTTTGACTTTAGACTATTTGCATTATCATAGAGAATATCAAACAATCCCGTTAGCGACGCATTCGCTATACTACCGGATTCTATCGCTAGGGCTAGATGTGCACCGATAGTACCACAACCGATCAGGCCAACCTTTTTCTTTGGCATATAGGATGACTAAAGATGGTGAAGAAGGAAATTTTTACCTTCTGCCCCCGCGCCGCTCAGGTTTCTTTTGGCCTGGAAGTTTCTTTTTTTCAAACCGCTTGATAAAATTGTCTTTATTACGAAGTCTCGCAATAGGACTTAGGCGCAGCTTGCCCTGAATCTTCGGCGTCTGACCTCTTACTTTCCCGGCCTTTGTAAGGGATCCGTGTGTTGGCATTTATCTCCATCATGGAATCACATGTTAATATTTATATTTGTATGGTTGACAACTGTATACTAGAGCTTCTACGGCACAACCAATCCTTGCTTGCGGCAGATGGTGGCAAGTATTGCCTTTGAACTCAACTTCGAAGGCAGTGTTGTCCTGCATTGTACTACTTTAAATGTAGAGACTCTCTAATATCTAATGTTTTTCAGGCAAATGACAATGTTAGACCTAGATTACAAGCATCGCGTCTTGGAATTAAAGAAACAAAGAAATGCGTTGGTTCTAGCGCACAATTACCAGCTTCCAGAAGTGCAGGACGTAGCTGACTTCATAGGCGACTCACTTGCATTGTCAAAGAAGGCAGCCACTACGCAATCAGACATAATTTTATTTTGTGGAGTGCACTTTATGGCTGAGACGGCCTCGATTTTGTGTCCAGACAAAAAAGTACTAATACCTGACCTTGAGGCTGGATGTTCGCTTGCTTCCACAATTAACGCTCGGGAGTTACAGGCTTGGAAGGCAGAGCACCCCAATGCGCTAGTCGTAAGCTATGTTAATACAACTGCAGAAATAAAGGCGTTGTCTGACTACTGCTGCACGTCCGCAAATGCAGTGAAGGTAGTAAATAGCATCCCTAAAGACAAAGAAGTGTTGTTTCTACCTGACCTGTTTTTAGGTTCTTATGTCGCAGAGACAACCAAGAGAAAGAACATGTACATTTGGCCTGGTGAATGCCACGTTCACGCCGGTATTAGGGCAGAGGATATTAACCAGATGTTTGCACACTTCAAGAATGCTGACTTTCTAGTTCATCCAGAATGCAGCTGTACTTCTTCAGTATTATATCACATATCAAGGGACGACTTGGCAAAGAACGCTCACATACTTTCAACTGAAGGTATGATGAAACACGCAAGAACATCCAATTCAAAGCAATTCCTAGTAGCCACCGAAACTGGAATTTTGTATCGCATGCAGAAAGAAAATCCGGAGAAGCAGTTTGTACCTATCAAGTCTGATGCCTTATGTAAGTATATGAAAAAGATCACTTTGGAAAAGGTTTACAATTCGTTAAGGGAAGATATCTATGAAGTAAAGGTGCCAGAGCATACTGCAGAGAAAGCGCGGCTTGCAATTGATCAAATGCTAGCTATTTCATAATCTCTAGACTGAAATCAATTGCCTTGAATGAGTGCGTAATGTAGCCGAGCGAAATAAAATCAGGTTTGGCTTTCGAGTAATGTTTGATATTGTTTTGATTGATGCCGCCTGAAAGTTCTATTTTTACATTTTTTCCGACCCCCATTCCTCTTATCTGCCTTATCGTCTCTTGAGCTTGTCTCGGACTAAAATTGTCCAGCATGACAACATCCGCTTCAGCGGCAGCCACTGCTAATGCTTCTTGCTTAGTCCTTGCTTCGCATTCAACCTTTATCGACGAGCCGACATTTTTCTTGGCAAGTCTAATACATTTTCCAAGATCAGAAACTAGAACAAGATGATTATCCTTTATTAACACCATATCATCTAGGCGCATCCTATGGGTGGCCCCGCCGCCTGCAACAACTGCCTTTTTATCAAAATAACGTAGCCCTGGTGCTGTCTTTCGGGTCGCCAGTATTGTGACGCCCTTTGCAAGGTTTGCCACACGCCTAGTCTCAGTTGCTATACCGCTCATCCTCATTAGGATGTTCAGCGCTGTCCTTTCTGCCCTAAGGATAGCTCTTGCAGAGCCTGATACATTCATAACCACCGTTCCCTTTACCACGTTTGAGCCGTCCTTAACAAGGATGTCGCTCTTACAGCCACAAATATCAAAAAGTATAGAAGCTTCTTCAAGGCCACATACAATTGCAGAGCGCGATTTGCATGCGATTTCTGCATTGGTTGCAAGGTTTGTAGGAATTATGTTATCGCTTGTAATATCCCCTGCGCCAATATCTTCTTGCAAAAAATTGGCAAGTATTCCTCTGACATTGAGAAAGGTCTGCAGATCGTCCATCTAAGTGACCTTAAGCGCATATTTGTTAGGAGTAGTGATGTCAAGTGTCTTGGCAACTTGCGAATTTGCAGGGTCAAAAACAAGAATAATACCTGACCAATCTGCGCTTAGATCGGTTGACTTGCAGTTAGGACATACTTTTCCCATAGTTATCACTTTACACCTCCTGCATGCCTTCTCCTTGACCATTACTTCTTTTCCCCTCCTCCTTTTTTCTCCTTTGCCGTAGCTGATTGCTGCTGTTCTCCGCCAGCCTTTGCCTTCTTAATCTCTTCAGCAACCCATTCTACGGCGCCAAGAAAGGGCTGCCTGCAAGTTATACCTATCTTGCCCATACCTGCTCCTTTGCCAAGGCTCACTGCAGTTATCCTTGCCCTAATCTTAGATCCGATCTTGAGCGATCGGGCAGTCTGATTTGCTACAATGACTCCTTGCTTGACATCGCTTTTAAGATAATCGTCAGTAATCTGAGAGAGATGAAGAAGAGCGTCGGTAGGTCCTATTCTTACAAACGCTCCAAAATCAGTGATTTCGACTACTTCGCCTTCAATTATTTCTTGGAGTTTGGGATAGAATGCAAGGGCCTTAAAAGTGACTTTGTGATACGTAGCACCGTCGCCAGCGACTAGCTTGCCAACTGAACTTGGATCAGCATCTGTTATCATGATGACATATCCAACTTCTGGACTGATCATACTTTCGTATTTTTCCTTGAGAATCTGGACAGCAGCATCATTCAAAGAGTGGGTTAGCCTATTTGGAGGAATTCTAACAACATCGCTCATATGCACTATGGCAAACATAATCCAGGCAATGTAGCTGGAGAGGTCATTATGAACTTTTTGTCCTATAGAAGACTTGTTACTTTCTAGCAGGAATTTCACATTTAACTGACGAGTCAGTGATTTCAAAGAGGGCATCAATGCCTAATGTATGCTTGAGTCCCTCGCGCAGATAACCCTCAAAGAAGCGTGAACCCTTCTTACCAAGCCTATGCCGTATCACTATAGCCGTCTGGCCCCCGGGCATTCTCCTTTCATCATAAGTACCAAGGCGGCCGTATCTGCAGACCATTTTCTCGATGTACTCCATGACTGCTTTTTCTGTCGTCTCTTTTTTCCAGAACATGATTGTGTCTGCTAGCACTGTTTGGCCGAGTCTTACTCCCATCTTATAAATTTCCTCCTCGCCTAGCAGGTCAATGAGAGATGTAAGAACCTCCCGGTTTATCACAAGCATGTCTATCTTAGATATATAGCGCGTGAATTCGACATATCTACGCAATATAATGCCTACAAGCGCGTTTACAGATATACCCATACGCTTTGCTTCTTCGTCGAGCACGCCCAATACGTCGGATTCAAATCTAAACGATCGGGTAATAGACGATGAGCGGCCATCCTCCGCAAGTACTGTCATATATGTCAATTATGAAAAAGATTAGCGTTTAAATGGAGCGATTCTGTGTTATGGTATTATTTTATGTAGCGATGTGTACTATATTGCAACTGACTACACATAGGTGTATACATGGCCTTTAAATTAATTCTGGCCCTATCGTTTGCACCATGAGTTACAAACTTGCGTCCGAACCAGCAGAGGCTTGCTCTTTATGCAATAGCACTTCAATTGTTTTTGATTCAGAAACAAGCGAAGCCATCTGTTCTTCATGTGGTATGGTAGTTAAGGATAATATTGAATCTATGGGCCCGGAATGGAGGTCTTACTCAGGTGAGGACATGGAAAGTAAGAGTAGGACAGGTATGCCCTCTTCACTTGCTTTTCATGACATGGGATTATCTACTTTCATCTCATATTCGAACGTAGACGCAAATGGAGTCGCAATAAGTGCTGAGCAAAGAAGCAAAGTTCAGAGGATGCGCAGATGGAACAAGATCTCAAGTAATAACCGGAGTTACCACCGCAACCTGAAAAATGCATTCGCCATACTGAGTACTATAAAGGACAAGCTCTCCCTCAGCGATACCTTGATCGAGAAAGCTGCATATAATTATAGGAAGGCTCTTGACAAGAGGATAATTAAGGGGAGATCAATTCGGGCGCTCATAGTTGCAGCAGTATATGCTGCTTGCAGAGATCTTTCGGTACCACGGACACTTGAGGAAATCTCTTCAGCAGCCAACACTGATGCGATATTTGCCGGCAAATGCTACAGGCTGCTTGTTCAGAACCTTGAACTTCAGTTGCCAGTGATTGACTCAAATAAATACCTAGCAAAGATAGCCAATAAAGCGAAGGTAAGTGAGAAGACCTACAGGAGTGCACTCGATATGCTATCTGCCATAAAGAATGATCCTATTTCACATGGTAAAGATCCTAACGCGCTTGCAGTAGCGGTGCTCTACGCTGCATGTCTAAGAGAAGGAGAGAATGTAAGCCAAGCTCAAATAGCGGTATCCGGTGACATCAGTATCGTGACTCTGAGAAAAAGATTTCAAGACGTGAGAAAAATCTTCTCTTCCTAATCGTCGCGTTTAACCTATATTTTTTCTTGGATCATTGATGATACTTGAAGATAATGCGCCTATGTTAATCACATATACTAGGTATGGTCAAATTGCTTCTAGAGGCTCTTTGGACATTCTGTTCGTTACCATACACAGCTGTTACTTCCACCTTCTGGTAAAAAATTGTCTAATATAATCTTGAACGGTGATTCAAAAATTAGCTAGTTTTTTCTCCAATACGATGATTTAAATACAGTAGAGACAAATTTTTTACAATGGTAACTGTAGATCAGGTTCTCAGCTCCCTCAAAAAAGTTGTAGATCCTGAGCTTCACAAAGACATTGTGTCAATGGGTATGATCAAGGACCTATCTATAAACGACGGCAGGGTGGCGTTTACGCTAGAGTTAACAACTCCCGCTTGTCCGTTCAATAGCGAAATTGAGGGTGATGTACGAGCTGCGATGGCATCCTTAGGAGTAAAAGATCTGAACATGAGGGTCACCGCTAGGGTCATGGAGGGCAGGTCGCTTTCAATGGATGAATTGTTGCCAGGCGTCAAGAATATCATCGCAGTTGCAAGCGGCAAGGGCGGTGTGGGCAAGACCACAGTTTCGGTAAACCTTGCGCTTGCGTTAGCCAGTACTGGTGCGAAGGTTGGGTTGCTTGACGCTGATATTTACGGGCCAAGCGTCCCTTTAATGCTAGGTCTGAAGGCATCGCCAGAAGTAGTCAATAATAAGATCCAACCTCCAGAGCTCGAAGGTGTCAAGGTCATTTCAATGGGTTTTTTCTACGAACAATCACAACAGGCAGGCATTTACAGGGGGCCAATTGTTTCTGGTATCGTCAAACAATTCCTGACAGATGTGAGCTGGGGTGAGCTAGACTATTTGATAATCGACCTCCCGCCTGGCACTGGTGATGCGCCACTGACAATAGCACAGACGATACCCATAACAGGTATTCTCATAGTGACCACGCCACAGGATGTTGCAATGAATGTTGCAGTGAAGGCGATCGGAATGTTCAACAAGCTCAATGTGCCAATTGTTGGTGTCATTGAGAACATGAGCTATCTACAATGTCCTCATTGTAATGAGCAGATCTCTCTTTTTGGATCAGGCGGCGGAAAGAAGATAAGCGAAGACTTCGGATTGTCGTTCATAGGCGAGATCCCGCTCCATCCCAGTATAAGAGAAGGCAGTGACGTTGGAAGGCCGACTGTAATCTCGGATCCAGACTCAGTGCAGTCACATGCCTTTACAAAGGCTGCCAAACTGATTGCGGGAAGGATTAGTATCCTGGCTACAGAGATTAGAGAGCAGGAGCAGTCCGCAAGTCAAGCTACCGATCAGGCCAAAAAAGAATAATGCCACCTGATACAATAGGATACAAACGTATTCTAAAAAGACCCTTTGGAAGGCTTATACTTGAAAAAGACATAAGCAAGCACAAAATCTTATCAATGCTAGAAGGGGCCAAGAAGATAATCACAGTCGGTGATGCAACCACCGAACGCCTGATATCTTTCGGTATAAAGCCTGACATTGCAGTCATTGACGGCCTCGAAAGGAGGTCTCGGCGTGAACGCTCTATCAATTATCATGCCAAAGAAATGTTATGCACTAACCATGCAGGCACAATTTCAAAGGAAGCAGTTCGTGTTTTGCAGCTTGCATTAGAAACACCTCCTCCCGTCATTGTGAAAGTAAAAGGAGAAGAGGACATGCTCGCTCTACCGATGTTTACTTTAGCTCCTAAGGAGTCAGCCGTCCTCTATGGGCAGCCATTAGAAGGAATTGTTGTCGTCAAAATAACTCAAGAAAAGCAAAATCAAGCTAAAGATCTAATGAATAAAATTTCTGGTGATGCTAAATGAATGTTAGAGAGTTTCTTTTATAGTCCTGCGTCTTGTCTGGATCTTGAACCTTGAATTGAAGGAAATATCAGGTGCAATCCTGAAGACGTGAACGTAAACTTACTGGCCGTGATACAGTAAGATGACCCTTGATATTAAGAGCGAACATGAATTGGAAAATTCTTGCTACAACCAGCATAATATGGTAGTTTATGAAGACCTATATACATTGAGAGAGATTTATGCCAAGTTTTCAAAAAAGGCTCTACAGAAGAGCAACGAGATAATGCTTATTGTTACTACCTATGAAACTCCTGATACGGTCAGAGACATGCTCATTGAATATAATATTAACGTACAAAAGCACGAATCTAATGGTTCCCTATTCATAATAGATTCAGTGCAAGGATATCAGAGGTCCAATTATTATGGTATATTGAGATTGATACAGTTATTGGCAATCAGAGCACAAAAGGATTTCAAAAATGGCTTTTTTACTATACCAGACATGGTCTTTCTTTCTATTTGGTAGAGAAGAAGAGCTGATTAATTACGAGCTGTCTATACCAAAAACTATAGACGTGAGACTAAAGGCATTCTGCTGTTATCATAAGAATGATTTTTCATTAAGGTTCACCAAGGATCAACAAAAACAGTTGATTAATCATCATTATCAAGCAATAATTCATCAATATTCTATTGAAAGAATCGTCATCATAACGAATTTTT
>Ga0081538_10000452_pt1 | contig 46162 bp, 43 predicted proteins | sample TabmetS5T2R1_FD_71022 | JGI IMG/M metagenome (GOLD analysis project Ga0081538, IMG submission 71022) | Tabebuia heterophylla rhizosphere microbial communities from the University of Puerto Rico - S5T2R1 | ecosystem: Host-associated > Plants > Roots > Rhizosphere ... | reverse complement strand
CGTGCAGCACCCGGGCGAGGGCGGCACGGTCGAGGCGCCGATCAGCCACTGGCCGGACGGCGGGGACAGCCTGCCCCGGCCGGCGGTGACCTCGATCTGGCGCAGCGCCAAGGGCGACCCGACGATCGGGCAGTAGGGCCGGGCGGCGGCCTCAGCCGGAGGCGACCAGCCAGCTCGGCTGGTTGCCCGGCCGCCACTTGAGGCTGCAGCCCATGCTGGGGCGGTGCGGCTCGGGGACCGGCTGGCCGGCCAGGACCCGGTCGAGGGCCTCGCGCAGCAGCGCCCCGGTCACCGGCTGGCCGTTGCGGGGCGTGCTGTCGTCGAAGGCGCCCCGGTAGGCGAGGCGGCGGTCGGCGTCGTAGACGAACAGGTCCGGGGTGCACATGGCCCGGTAGGCGGCCGCCACCCGCTGGTCCTCGTCGAGCAGGTAGGGGAACTGCCAGCCGGCCCGCCGGGCCTGGTCGGCCATGCCGGCCGGGCCGTCGTCGGGGTAGGCGTCCAGGTCGTTGCTGCAGATGCCGGCGGCGGCCACTCCCCGCCCGGCGTAGGCGGCGACCACCTTGCCCAGCTCGCCCTCGACGTGGCGGACATAGGGGCAGTGGTTGCAGAGGAACATCACCAGCAGCGCCGGACCGTCGAGGTCGGCCAGCTTCACCGTGGTCCCGTCGGCCGACGGCAGCTCGAAGTCGTGCGCCGGGGTGCCGAGCGGCACCATCAGCGAGGAAACGGCCATGTCCTGGTTCTCCCGGGCTCGGGGGTGTTGGGCGTCGGCGTCCAGGTTAGCTGGAGCGGCGGGCCGGGTCGGGGACGACGCGCAGGGGCGCGGCCCGGTCCTGGGCCGCCGACGGGCGCAGGGCCGCCTCCGGCTCGCGCAGGGGCAGGCGGAGCTCGAAGCGGGCGCCGGTGGCGAAGCGGGCGTCGGTGGCGACCAGGTCGCCGCCCTGGGCCCGGGCCAGCTGGCGGGCGATGTACAGCCCCAGGCCGAGGCCCCGTCCGGGCTCCAGGCGGGTGAAGCGCTCGAAGATGCGCTCGCGCTCCTCGGGCCGGACCCCGGCGCCGTGGTCCTCGACGGCCAGGACGGCCTGGCCGCCGTCGCGCTCGCCGATGAGCAGGACCGGGCTGTCCTCGGGCGCGTACTTGCAGGCGTTGTCGACCAGGTTGCCGAGGATCTGCAGCACCGGGTCGGGGGCCAGGCGCACCGGCAGCCGGCGGTCGCAACGCAGCCGCACGCGGTCGCCGCAGGGGCCGGCCTGGGCCTCGGTGGCCGCCTCGACGAGCAGCTCGGCGGCGTCGGCCTCGACCCGCTCGGCGGCGGTCGACAGGAAGGTGGCCCGGCCGTTCTCGGACTGGGCGGCCAGCAGGAGCTGCTCGATGAGCACCCGCAGGCGCCGAGCCTGGCGGTCGGCCATCTCCAGCATCTCCTGGCGCTCCTCGGGGCCGAGGGGCGGACCGGCCGACAGCAGCCGCAGCGCCCCGACCACGGTGGTGAGCGGGGTCCGGAGCTCGTGGGAGACCATGGCCAGCAGGTCGTCCTTCATCTGGTCGGTCTCCTTGAGCTTGCGGGCCACCTCCTGCTCCTGGGCCCGCAGCTCCGCCTCCCGCCTGGCCGTCGCCTCGGCGTCCTCGCGGCCGAGCACCGCCGCCGTCTCGGTGCGCAGCAGCAGGTAGGCGCCGAGCATCAGGCCGAGGGCGAGCACCAGCAGGGCGGGATGCTCGGTCGCCAGCACCAGCACCAGCACCCCGACCTGGGCCATCACGATGACCAGGACCGACTGGCGCAGGACCCGGGCCGGGCTGACGGTCCGGTCCTCGTCCAGGGCCAGGCTCCCGACGAACAGCACCGTCTTGACGGCGACGAACACGGCCGTCCCGATCAGGATCGCCGGCAGGGCCGAGCTGTCGACGACCTGGTCGCTGGCCAGGGCGATCCAGGCGGCCGACCCGGCGGCCAGGCCGATGCTGTGGGTGCCGACGTTGAAGGCCAGCCGGTGCGGCGGCTTGCCGTGGACCAGACCGGACAGCGTGAGCGAGGCGGCCACCGCCAGCGCCGCGACGCCGGGGCCGGCGACCAGGACAAGGGCGAAGACGAACGGCGAGTCGACCATGACCCTCGGGCCGCTCCCGTCGCGGCTGAGGGGGATGGTCAGGAACGTCGCCGCCAGCACGAACGAGCCCAGCACGACCACCCGGGGCAGCTCGTCGCGGACGCGCTCGAGGTCAACGTTCGCCGCGAGCAGGCAGAGCACCACGAAGCCGACCGCCGAGACGACGGCCATGTACGCCTTCAGCCTGCCCACCATCGCGCAAGTCTCCCTCCTCGCCCGGTTTCGCGGCAAGAACCCGGTATGGGTGACGGACGGCGTGGGAGCATCAGCACGACAGCGATCCCCGGCAGCGAGGAGGCCAGTGAGCGAGCCCGAGGCGCCGCCGCGGCCGGGAGCGGCTCGACGCCGGCTGGTCGTGCGGGGACTGCTGGCCGCCGGGGTGGTCGCCGCCATCTACTTCGGGCTGCTGCCCCGGCAGGTCGACATCGCCGAGGTGGGGGCGACGCTGCGGGCCATGACCTGGCTGGAGCTGGCCACCCTGGTCGCCGCCGCCGTCTGGAACCTGCTCTCCTACATGCTGCCCCAGCTGGCCGCCCTGCCCGGGCTCAGCCTCCGCCAGGCCGTCCTGGAGAGCCACGCCTCGACCGCGGCCGGGAACCTGCTCCCGGCCGGCCAGGCGGTCGGGCTCGGGGTGACCTACCGCTTCTACAGCTCCTACGGGTTCGGCCGCGGCCCCATCGCCCTGTCGCTGCTGGTGCAGGGGGTGTGGAACAACTTCGTCAAGCTGGGCATGCCGATCGTCGCCCTCGGCCTGCTGGTGGCCAGCGGCGACGCCGCCGGCGAGCTGGGCCCGCCGGCGGTGGTGGGGCTGGTGCTGTTCGTCCTCGCCCTGGCCGGGTTCGCCTTCGGCCTGTCCGGCGAGCGGCGGGCCGCCCGGCTGGGCCGGGCCCTGGCCGACACGGTCGCGGCCCTGCGGCGGCTGGTCCGCCGTCCGGGCCGGCCCGACTGGGAGCACGGCGCCGTCGCCTTCCGCGCCCAGGCGATCGCGCTGCTGCGGGGCCGCTGGCACTGGCTGACGCTGACCACCCTGGTCAGCCACATCTCCCTGTTCCTGGTCCTGCTGCTGGCCCTGCGCCATGTCGGGGTGTCCGAGGAGGAGGTCAGCTGGGTCGAGGCGCTGGCCGCGTTCGCGCTGGTCCGGCTGCTGTCGGCCTTCCCCATCACCCCCGGCGGGCTCGGCGTGGTCGAGCTCGGCCTGGCCGCCGCCCTGGTCCTGGCCGGCGGCGACGAGGCGCCGGTGGTGGCCGCGGTGCTGGTCTTCCGGGTGCTGACCCTGCTGCTGCCGATCCCGATCGGCGCCGTCACCTGGTGGCTATGGCGCCGCGGTCCGTGGTACCCCTCGGCCGCTGGCGTGGTCGACGGAGAGGAGCGCGGGTGGGCAGAGCGGCGATCGTGACCGGGTCCGATTCCGGCATCGGCAGGGCGACCGCGATCGCCCTGGCCGAGGCCGGCTGCGACGTCGGCGTGACCTGGCACCAGGACGAGGAGGGGGCCGCCGGGACCGCGGCCGCCGTCCGCGCGGCCGGGCGCACGGCCGCGACCGCCCGCCTCGACCTTGGGCGCCCGGAGGCCGCGGCCGGGGTCGTCGACCGGCTCGCCGGCGACCTCGGCCGCCTCGACGTGCTGGTCAACAACGCCGGCACCGGCGTCGCCAGCCCGTTCCTCGACCAGACCCTCGAGGACTGGCGGCACGTCCTGGAGGTCGACCTCACCGGCGCCTTCGTCTGCGCCCAGGCCGCGGCCAGGCGGATGGTGGCCGCCGGCCGCGGCGGCCGGATCGTCAACGTCACCTCGGTGCACGAGCACGTGCCCCTGGAGGGCGCGGCCGCCTACTGCGCCGCCAAGGGCGGGCTCGGCCTGCTGACCAAGGTCATGGCCCTCGAGCTGGCCGGCCACGGCATCACCGTGAACTCGGTCGCGCCGGGCGAGATCGCCACCGCCATGACCGGCAACGAGGACGTCGACCCGGCCACCGTCGAGCGGCCCGGCATCCCCCTGGGGCGGCCCGGCCACGCCCGCGAGATCGCCGCCGCCGTCGCCTGGCTGGCCTCGGAGGAGGCCGGCTACGCCACCGGGGCCAGCTTCGTGGTCGACGGCGGCCTGCTGCTGATGGCGGCCAGGGCCAACGCGGACAGCGCCTCATGACCGGCCGGCCGCAGGCGACCGACCTGCCGGTGGTGCTGCTGTCGCACCGGGGCCCGGTGTCGTTCGAGCGCGACGAGGAGGGCGCTCGCACCGCCAGCCGGGGCGCCGGCGGGCTGGTGACGGCCCTGACCGGGCTGGTGTCGGACCTGCCCGACGCGGTCTGGGTGTGCGCCGCCGACTCCGACGAGGACGCCGCCGTGGCCGCCGAGGGCGACGGCGGCGCCGTCGAGGTCACCCTCGACCAGGAGCCGCGGGTGGTCGGGGCGGACGACGCCGCCGAGGGGGCGGCCAGCGTGCGCCTGCGGCTGGTCGAGGTCGACCGGCAGGCCCACGACGACTTCTACACGGTCATCGCCAACCCGCTGCTGTGGTTCCTCCAGCACGGCATGTACGGCCTGGCCCTGGCCCCGGAGCTGACCAAGCGCGAGCACGCCGCCTGGGACGACGGGTACGTGGCCGTCAACCGGCTGTTCGCCGACGCGGTCGCCACCGAGGTCGAGGCCCGCGGTGGCCGGGCCCTGGTGATGCTGCACGACTACCACTTCTACCTGGTCGGCCGGGAGGTCAGGGCCCGCTGCCCCGAGGCCGTGCTGTCCTTCTTCCTGCACATCCCCTGGCCGGGCCCGGACGCCTGGCGGGTGCTGCCGCCGCCCTGGCGCGAGCGGGTGCTCAACGGCCTGCTCGGCAACGACGTGGTCGCCTTCCACACCGAGGGGTTCGCGCGGAACTTCCTGCTCTGCTGCCAGGAGCTGCTCGGGCTGCCGGTCGACCTGGAGGCCATGACGGTGGCGGTGGGCGACCGGACGGTGGCCGCCCGCCACTACCCCATCTCGATCGACGTCGGGGCCATGCGCGAGCTGGCCGCCTCGGCCGAGGTCGCCGAGCACGCCGACGCCCTCCGCGAGGCCTTCTGCGGCGAGGACCGCCAGCTGGTGCTGCGGGTCGACCGCACCGACCCGTCCAAGAACATCGTCCGCGGGTTCCGGGCGTTCGCCACCCTCCTGGAGGACCATCCCGAGCTGGCCGGCAAGGTGAGCTTCCTGGCCCTGCTCCAGCCGAGCCGCCAGGACGTGCCCGAGTACGCCGACTATCTGGCCGAGATCGGCGCCACCGTGGCCCGGGTCAACGCCGCCCACGGGCGCGACGGCTGGGCCCCGGTCGACCTGCGCCTGGCCGAGGACCTGGCCATGGCCGTGGCCGCCTACACCGTCTGCGACGTGCTCATGGTCAACGCCCTGGCCGACGGCATGAACCTGGTCGCCAAGGAGGCGGTGGTGGTGAACACCCGCGACAGCGTCCTCGCCCTGTCCGAGAACACCGGCGCCCACCAGGAGCTGGGCGCGTTCGCCGTCACCCTGTTCCCCTTCGACGTCCAGCAGCAGGCCGACGCCCTGTACGAGGCCCTGACCATGGACCGCGGCCTGCGGCGGGCCCGCCGCGAGGCCGCGGCCAGGGTCGTGGAGGAGAACGACATCGGCAAGTGGCTGGACGCCCAGCTCGCCGACCTCGGGTTCAGGCCTCCAGGAGCTGCTTGAGGGCGGCCATCCGCTCGCGCCAGAAGGCCTTGAGCTTGTCGGCCGTGCCGGCGTCGGGGATGCGCTCGTGGACGAGGGCGACCTGGCTCTTGGTGTCGCCGCGGGCGGTGAAGCCGACCACCAGCCGGGTCGAGCCGTCCTCCCAGTTGGCCCGGAGCGACCTGGGCGGGCGGGCGGTGCGGACCTCGACGGCGGCGCCGGGGAGCCAGCGCTCGCGCAGGGCGGGGTCGGCGAAGGCGGCGTACAGGCGGTCGAGCGGGACGGCGACGGTCTTGGAGGCGTTGACCTCGAACAGGCCGCCACGGCGCTGGCCGGGGGCCCGCAGGCCGCGGGCCTGCTCGTAGCCGACGGTGACGCCCTGGGCCCACCAGCCGCCGACCTGGTGCTCCTCGACCAGCCAGCGGGCGATCTCGGGGTGGGGCCGCTCGGCCGCGCCCCACGCGTCCAGCAGCGCGAACCAGTCGTCCCAGGCCCGGCCGGTGTTGGCCGCCAGCACCTCGTCCGAGTACGGCCGCACCGCCCCGGGAGCGTCCACCGGCGCCGCGGCCGCCTCGGCGGGCGGGGTGGCGAGGGCGGTCTCGGGGTCGGCGGGCGGCGCGGCGGGCGGGTCGGCCTTGGCCAGGAGCTGGCGGCGGGCGGTCGAGTAGCGCTCGGAGGTCTTCTCCATGCGGGCCCGGACGCGGCCCTTGAAGGACTTCTGCTTGGTCATGTGGTGCTCCTCGCGAGCGGGTGGCCGCGGGACCCACGCTCCCGCCGCCCCCGCCAGGAGGGCACTCGACCAGCGTCCCGAGAACGCGAGGTCCCCTTTACCTCCGCGGGCCGGCGGCGTGAGCACCGGAAAGGAGGTCGGGCGCGGGACGGCGCCGGACCCGAGGATAGCCGATCCCGGCGACAACCGGAACCGCCGCGCCAGCGGCCGCTAAGCGTTGTGGCGGAGCCACAGCGAGGCCCTTGTCGGCTGCATGGTCTGGTCGATCACGCCCAGCAGCTCGCCTCGCAGGGCGTCCAGGTCGACCTGGTCGCGGAGCCGGGCGGCGAACCCGTCGACGGTGCGGGCCGCGTCGTAGCGGCGGCGGTTGAAGCGCCGGTCGACCGCGGCCTGGATGCGGCGGCGCAGGGGCTGGAAGGCGGCGGCCACGGCCAGGGTGGCCGCGGCCACGCCCAGGCTGGACCCCTCGGGCAGGAGCCGGCCCAGCCCCAGGACCACGGCGGCGTAGCCGAGGCCGAGCAGGACCGTGAGCAGCCCGTAGGCCAGGGTGCGGCTGACGACCCGGTCGAGGTCGTAGAGGCGGTAGCGCAGCACCGCCACCCCGACCGCCAGCGGCGGGCACAGCAGCGCCGGGTAGACGATCTGGGAGGTCCAGTCGGGCGCGAACCCGAGCCCACCCGGGACGCCCACCAGCAGCCCGGCCACCGCCCCGGCGGCCCCGGCGGCGACCCAGCGCATCTGCTGGCGCTCGATCCCGCGCGAGGACCGGAACCGGAGCACCACGCAGACCGCCGCCGGCGGCAGGCTGAACCAGTGCAGCAGCACGCCGACGATGGTGAGCGTCCCGGCGACGGCGCCGGCCCGGCCGGCCAGCCCGAACGGGTTCTCGACCCCCATCTCCTCCAGCGGCCCCGGGGACAGGGGCCCGGCCAGGGTGGCCAGGGCGGCGCCGGTGACGCTGGTGACGACGACCACCCGCCAGCGAGGCGAGCGCAGGTGGCCGTTGGGCAGGAGCAGGGCGGGCAGCGTGATCCCTAGGGCGATCGCGGGCGCCCAGCTCAGGTCCCCGGTGGCGGCGAAGATCTGGGGGACGAGCGGCAGGGGCCGGTGCTCGCGGACGAGCTGGTCGATCCAGGGCTGCACGGGGACGTTGTACGCCCAGGCGAGGCCGGCGGCCTCGTACAGCCAGCCGATCGGGTTGCCCGGTCGCCGCAGGGCCAGGACCAGCCCGACGGTGGCGGACCCGAGCACGAAGAAGGACGCGTGGAGGGCCCCCTCGACGAGCACGCCCAGGGTGAGCGGCCGGGTGATGGCCAGGGTGACGAGCAGCCCGGCGGCGCAGCAGCCGAAGGTGACCAGCCACAGCCCCCAGGCGAGCGCCGCCGTGGTCCGGGGCCGCATCCGCACCTCCCTCCGCCGGCATCGAGCCGGGTCCCGAGCCGGGTCCCGAGCCGGGTCCCGGCCAGCCTGGACCGGCCCCGGTACGGCAGCGTTACGGCCCGCCGCGAGCGGGCCGAGGACTGTCACAGGTACCGGTTACGCTGGGACAACGCTACGAACCCTTCCCCTGAGGACTGAGGCCCGTGACCATCACCGCCGATGCCGAGCTGGCCGAGCTGGCCCGCCCCTTCCCCACCGACTTCGTCGAGCGCAAGGACGGCCAGGACTACGTCGCCCACCACATCGTCACCCAGCGACTGCTGTCCGTCGTCGGACCGTTCGACTTCGAGCTGGTCCAGGTCATCCGCGGCGACGTGGCCGCGGCGGCCCCCGACCCCAACGCCCGCAGCCGGCGGGCCAAGGCCGGCACCCCGGCCCTGCACAACATCGTCGTCGGCGGCATCTGGCGGCTGACCGCCACCGTCGACGGCCGCCACGTCCGGGTCGAGGAGGTCGGCGACGTCGGCGACGTCCACAACTGGGCCCACGACGGGGCCCGCCTCAAGGACGCCGCCTCCGACGCCCTCAAGCGCTGCGCCATGCGCCTGGGTCTCGGCCTCCACCTCTGGGCCCAGGAGCACTACTTCCTGGACCAGCAGCTGAAGGCCCAGCACCGGGAGGAGTAGCCGCCCGGCCGCGGGCCGACCGGCCGGCAGCGGATCGGCGGCGACCCGTGGCTCCACTCGCCGGCTGGGCCGTCGTTAGGCGTTGAGGTAGGCCAGCACGGCCAGCACGCGGCGGTTGTCGTCCTCCGACGGCGGCAGGCCGAGCTTGCTGAAGATGCTGTTGATGTGCTTGCCGACGGCCTTCTCGGTGATGAACAGCCGGCCGGCGATGGCGGCGTTCGAGCGCCCCTCGGCCATCAGGCCCAGGACCTCGCGCTCGCGGGCGGTGAGCTGGCCCAGCGGTTCGTTCCTGGCCTGCCTGGTCAGCAGCTGGGCGATCACCTCGGGGTCCATGGCCGTGCCGCCGGCGGCGACCCTGCGGACCGCGTCGAGGAACTGGCCGACGTTGGCCACCCGGTCCTTGAGCAGGTAGCCGACGCCGCCGCCGCGGTCCGACAGCAGCTCGCGGGCGTACAGCGGCTCCACGTACTGGGACAGCACCAGCACCGGCAGGCCGGGGACCTCCGCCCGGGCCGCGATCGCCGCCCGCAGCCCCTCGTCGGTGAAGGTCGGCGGCAGCCGCACGTCCACCACGGCCACGTCGGGACGGCGGGTGGTCAGGGCCCGCAGCAGCGACGGCCCGTTGTCGACGGCCTCGACCACCTCGAAGCCGCTGGCGTCCAGCAGCCGGATCAGCCCGTCCCTGAGGAGGGCGAGGTCTTCGGCGACGACGACTCGCACGGCAGCTCCATGGTCACGACGGTGGGGCCTCCCGGCGGGCTGGTCACGGCCAGGGTGCCATCGAAGGCGGCCAGCCGGCGCCGGATGCCCTCCAGCCCGCTGCCGGCCCCGGGGTCGGCGCCGCCCCGGCCGTCGTCGCCGACCACCATGACGAGCCGGCCGCCGGCGTGCCGGACCCGCACCCAGGACCGGACGGCCTGGCTGTGCTTGATGACGTTGGTGAGGGTCTCGGCGACGGCGAAGTAGGCCGCCGACTCGACCGGCGCCGGCAGCCGGGCCGGGATGTCGATCTCGACCTCGGTCGGCACCGGGCTGGCCAGGGCCAGCGCCTGCGCCGCCCCCTCCAGGCCGCGATCGGCCAGCACCGGCGGGTGGATGCCGCGGACCACCTCGCGCAGCTCGGCCAGGGCCTCGGTGGTGGCCTGCCTGGCCTCGGCCAGCAGCTCCCTGGCGGCGGCCGGGTCGTCGCCGACGAGCTCGTCGGCCATGCCCAAGCTCATCCCCAGCGACACCAGCCGGGCCTGCACGCCGTCGTGCAGGTCGCGCTCGATGCGGCGCAGCTCGGCGGCCTGGGTGTCGACCGTCTCGGCCCTGGTCTCGGCGAGCTGCCGGACCCGGCTGGCCAGCCGGGACCGTGCGGTCGGGGCCAGCAGCCAGCCGGCCAGCCGGGCGTCGGCCCGCAGCAGCCGGGGGGTCGCCCACCACCAGAGCGCCAGCAGCACCAGGCCCTGGAACGCCACCAGGGAGGCCCCCACCGGCGCCGGCACCGCACCCGGCCCGGTGACCTTCACCAGGCCCACCCAGTTGGGGTCGTCGGTGGCCGGCAGGTACGGCCAGACGGCCGGGAAGACCAGCCCGGCCACGGCGGCCAGGAACAGCCCGACCGGGAGCAGTCGCAGCGCCGTCCCCACCGTGGCGTTCAGCAGCACCCAGGCCGCGTCCCGCCAGGTCGCCGGGTCGCGGGCGATCACCTTGAGCCGCCCGAACATCTCCCGTCGCGGCAGCGGGCGGTAGGGCCGGCCGATCTCCACCCCCAGCAGGTGGGCCGCCCGGGCACGGTGCAGGCCGGCGAACCCCCGTAGCAGCGCCACCGCCCCCAGGGTCAGCGGCACGCCGACCCAGGCCGGGATGAGCACGACCGAGAGGACGGCCAGGACCAGCAGGGTCAGCCCGGCCAGGGAGAAGGCGCTCATGACCAGCGCCCACCCGAGCAGGCGCAGCCGCCCGGGCGGGCGGACGGTGGTCGCGGCCATGGACGTTCCTTTCCCGGTCTCCTTGGAGGTCCATTGTGCCCGCCGGGCCGGCGACCCTCAGGGGGCCTAGGCCCCCTTCTGAAGGGGGGCTGGGCCCCGGTTGGGGCGGGGTGCTGGGCCCGGCCGACTGGGGTGCTGCGCCCATCGAAGGCGCCGCCGCCGTCCCCCAAGGTGGCCTCCCAGCCATCGACACCACCGGGGAGGTCACAGCATGCGCCACGGCAGCCTGCGGGTCCGGCAGGTGCTGGCGGGCCTGGTCCTCAGCGGGCTCCTGTCCGCCGGCGCCGCCGGGGCCGCCTGGGTGCTCGGTCCCGACCCGCACGCCGCCCTCGACCCCCTCCCGGGCGCCACAGGGTGGCCGGCCGCGGTGGCCGCGGCCGCCCCCGGCGTGACCGCCCCCGACCCATCCACGGCGACCGCGGCCGAGGTGCGGCGATTCTGGGCCGGGCTCACCGACGGGCAGCGCCGGGCGCTGGCCCGACGCGCCCCCGAGGTCCTCGGGAACCTCGACGGGATCCCCTACCGGCTCCGCGACGCGGCCAACCGGCGGGTCCGGGACGCGGCGGACCCGCACGGGCCGCGGCCGGCCGGCCAGCTGCTCGGCTACGACCCCCGCGGCGACGGCCGCGTCGTCCTGGTCTTCGGCGACCTGGCCTCGGCCCGCCGTGTCGCCCTGATCGTCCCGGGCAGCGGCTGGCGGCTGGACCAGCTCCTCGGGCGGGCCGCCCGGACCGGCGCCGACCCCATCGCCGCCGCCGTCGCCCTGCGTGGCCAGCTCCTCCGCCTCGACCCGGCGGCCCGGGTGGCGGTGGTGGTGTGGCTCGGCTACGACACCCCCGAGGGCGTCGACCGGCAGGCCATCCGGTCCGAGCGGGCCGCGGCCGGCGCCCGCGCCCTCACCCGCTTCCTCGACGCCCTGCCCGGCCGCGCCCGGGTGGTCCTGCTCTGCCACAGCTACGGCGCGGTGGTCTGCGGCCGGGCCGCCGGCGGCGGCCGGGTCGGCGACCTGGTCGCCCTGGCCGCCCCGGGCATGGACGTGACCTCGGCCGCCGGCCTGCGGACCTCGGCCCGCGTCTGGGCCGCCCGCATCGCCGACGACCCGATCCGCTTCGTCCCCAACCTGCGGGTCGCCGGGTTCGGCCACGGCGCCGACCCGGTGGCGCCCGGCTTCGGCGCCCGGGTGTTCCGCACCGGCGACGCGTCCGGCCACGACGGCTACTACGCCGCCGGCGCCGAGTCGCTCGGCAACCTCGCCCGCATCGTGCTCCACCGGACCTCGGAGGTGACCCTCGTTGACCATCCACGCTGAGTGGCGGGAGCTGGCCGGCCGCCTGGAGGCGGCCACCCCGCCGACCCGTGACCGCGCCATCGACGGCCTGCGGGCCCTGGCCATCGGGGGCGTGGTCGTCGGCCACTGGTTCGTCATGGCCACGACGGTCGGGGACGGCGGGGCGCTGCATGGCGCCAGCCCCCTGCCGCACCTGCCGGCGCTGGCCCCGGCCAGCTGGGCGCTGCAGCTGCTCGGCCTGTTCTTCCTGGTCGGCGGGTACCAGTCGGCCCGGAGCCTGGAACGGGCGCGGGCCCGTGGCCAGGCCTATCCCGCCTGGCTGCGCGGGCGGCTGCTGCGGTTGGTCCGCCCGGTGGCCATGGCCACGGCCGTGCTCGGCGCCGCCGTTCCCCTCCTGGCCCTGGCCGGGGTGCCGGCGGGCACCCTGCGCACCGTGGTCGTGATGGTCGCCCAGCCGCTGTGGTTCATCGGTATCTACGGGCTGGTCACCGCCCTCACCCCGGCCGCCCTGGCCCTCGAGCGGCGGCTGGGGGTGCTGGCCGCCGTGGGCCCGCTGCTGGTCGTGGCCGCCGTCGACCTGCTCCGGTACGGGCCGTGGCGTGAGGCCGTGCCCGGCGTCGTCGGCCTGGTCAATGTCCTGCCCGGCTGGTCGTTCGCGTTCCTGCTCGGCGTCGCCTGGGCGGCCGGCCGGGTCGACCGGCGGGCCGCGGCCGTGCTCGCCGCCGGCGGTGCCGCCCTCGGGCTGCTGCTGCTGGGCATGGGCTATCCGGTCAGCATGGTGGGGGTCCCGGGGGCCGCCCGGGTCAACTCCCACCCGCCGTCGCTGCTGGTGCCGGCGCTGGCCGCCTGCCAGTCGGGGCTGGCCGTCCTGCTGCACGACCGGATCGGCCGGTGGCTGCGGCGGCCGGGCCCGTGGGCGGCCGTGGCCCTGGCCAACCTGCACGCGATGACGATCTTCACCTGGCACCAGGTCGCGTCGCTGGCGCTGGCCGGTGCGGCCCTCGGCGTCGCCGGGGCCGCGGGCGTGCCGGGCCTGCTGGACGCCCCCGATGGGCCGGCCTGGCTGCTCGACCGGCTGGCATGGTTCCCGGTCTACGCCGCGGTGCTGGCCGGCCTGGTCGCCCTCCTGCGGCGGTTCGAGGCCCCCTGGGCCCTGCCCCGGCCGGCCAGGGCGCTGGTGGTCCTGCTGGCCGCCGGGTTCGGGCTGTACGCGGCGGCCACGCTGGCCACCGGGCTGGGGTCGTGAGCCGCGGCGGCCAGGGGCTAGCGCCGGCCGGCGGCGGCCCCGGCGAGCAGCTCGGCCAGGTGGAGGGCGCGGCGGCCGGCCAGGTGGTCGAGCTGGGTGCGGCAGGAGAAGCCGTCGGCCAGGACGACCGCGTCCGGGCCGGCGGCCCGCACCGCCGGGAGGAGCGCGAACTCGGCCACGGCGACCGAGACGTCGTAGTGGCCGCGCTCGGCCCCGAAGTTGCCGGCCAGCCCGCAGCAGCCGCCCACGGCCGTCACCTGGCAGCCGGCACGGGCCAGCAGGTCGCGGTCGGCGTCCCAGCCGAGCACGGCGTGCTGGTGGCAGTGCGGCTGGGCCACCACGGCCAGCCCGCCCAGCTCCGGCGGCCGCCACCCGGGCGTGGCCCCCAGCACCTCGGCCAGGGTCGAGGCCGCCCTGGCCACCGCCGCCGCCGCCGGGTCGTCGGCCCCGAGCAGCTCCAGCGCGTCGTGGCGCAGCACCGCCAGGCACGACGGCTCCAGCCCGACCAGCGGCATCCCTCCCTCGACCAGGGCCGCCAGCCGGTCGACGGTGCGGCGCAGCACCCGCCTGGCCACATCCAGCTGGCCGGTGGAGATCCAGGTCAGGCCGCAGCACAGGGGCCGGTCGGGCAGCTCGACCCGGTGGCCGGCGTCCTCGAGCACCCGGACGGCCGCCTGCCCGGCCCCGGGGGCGAAGTGGTTGGTGAAGGTGTCGGGCCACAGCAGCACCCGCCGGCCCCCGGACGGCCCCGGCGCCGGCGGCGGGCGGCGGCGCCACCAGCCGCGCAGGGTCCGGGTGGCCAGGGTCGGCAGGGGCCGCCGGGGGTCGACCCCGCCCAGGCGCCGGCCCAGGCCGGCCAGGGCCGGGGTGGTGAGCAGGCGGTTGGCCAGCCGCGGTGCCCGGGCGGCGACGGCCGCCCAGCGCGGCAGCCAGCCCAGGCTGTAATGGGCGGCCGGGCGGAGGCGGCCCCGGTAGGTCTGGTACAGCACCTCGGCCTTGTAGGTGGCCATGTCGACCCCGGTCGGGCAGTCGGAGGCGCAGCCCTTGCAGGCCAGGCAGAGGTCGAGGGCCTCGTGCACCTCGGGCGAGGCCAGGCCGCGGACCAGGGTGCCGTTGACCGCCTCCTGGAGCACCCGGCTGCGCCCCCTGGTGGTGTCCTTCTCGTCCCTGGTGGCCAGCCAGGACGGGCACATCACGCCGCCGGCGGCGGTGTTGTCGGCCACGCACCGCCCGATGCCCGTGCAGCGGTGCACGGCGCTGGTCAGGTCGCCGCCGTCGTCGGCGTAGCCGAACCCGAGCCGGGCGGTGACCGGCCGGACCATGGTCCGGCGCAGGTCGGCGTCGAACGGCCGCGGCCGCACCAGGACCCCGGTGTTGAGCAGGTCGCGGGGGTCGAAGACGGCCTTGACGGCGGCCATGGCCCCGATCGCGGCCGGGTCGTACATCCGCGGCAGCAGCTCCGAGCGGGCCCGCCCGTCGCCGTGCTCCCCGGACATGGAGCCGCCGTGGCCGGCGACCAGGACGGCCGCCTGCTCGACGAAGGACCGGTACACGGCCCGCCCCTCGGGCCGGTCGAACGGGAAGTCGATGCGCACGTGCACGCAGCCGTCGCCGAAGTGGCCGTAGGGGATGCCGCCCAGGCCGTGGTCGGCCAGCAGGGCCTCGAACTCGCGCAGGTAGGCGCCGAGCCGCTCGGGCGGCACGGCCGCGTCCTCCCAGCCGGCCCAGGCCGGCGCCCCGGCCGGGCTGCGCCCGCCGAACCCGGCCCCGTCCTCGCGGATCCGCCAGATGGCGGCCGCCTGGGCCGGGTCGGTCAGGACCCGGCTGGCCAGGGCGTCGCCGCCGGCCGCGGCGACCAGCCGCCCGGCGGCCGCCTCGGCCTCGGCCGGGGTGGCGCCGCCCAGCTCGACCAGCAGCCAGCCGGCCCCCTTGGGCAGCTCGGGCACGGCCCGGCCGCGGCGCCTGACCACGTCGATGATGCGGGCGTCGATGCCTTCGCAGGCCACCGGCCGCTCCGGCAGGACCGCGCCCACGGCGTCGGCCGCGGCGGCCATGTCCGGGTAGCCGAGCACGGCCAGCACGGTCGCCGCCGGCGCCTGGACGAGCCGGACGGTGGCCTCCAGGACCACGGCCAGGGTGCCCTCGCTGCCGACCAGGGCCCGGGCCAGGTCGCCGCCCCGCTCGGGCAGCAGGTGCTCCAGCGAGTAGCCGGAGATCTGGCGGCCGAAGCGGCCGAACTGGGTCCGGATCGGGGCCAGGTTGGCCCGGACCACCGCCTCCAGCCCCGGCACCTGGCCCACGCCGCCCGGGCCGGCCCGCAGCCGGCGGCCGGTCCCGTCGACCACGTCCAGCTCCAGGACGTTGTCGGCGGTGCGGCCGTAGGCCAGGGCCCGCGACCCGCAGGCGTTGTTGCCGACCATGCCGCCCAGGGTGCAGCGGCTGTGGGTGGAGGGGTCGGGGCCGAAGCGCAGCCCGTGGGGCCGGGCCACGGCCTGGAGGTCGTCGAGCACGGCGCCGGGCTGGACGGTCGCCGTGGCCGCCTCCGGGTCGAGGGCCAGGACCCGGCGCAGGTGCCGGGACAGGTCCATGACCACGCCCGGCCCGACGGCGTTGCCGGCGATCGAGGTGCCGGCGCCCCTGGCCGTCAGCGGGACGCCGAGCTCCAGGCAGGCGGCCACGACGGCGACGACCTCGTCGGGGTCGCGGGGAAAGGCGACCACCTCGGGCGGCAGCCGGTACAGGGACGCGTCGGTCGAGTACTCGGCCCGGCGCCGGGCCGAGGCGTCGACCTCGGCCACCCCGGCCCGGCGGAGGGCGGCGGCCAGCTCGCCGCTCAGGTCCCCGACCCCTCCCGCTGCTCGGCCCCCGACCGCTGCCGCCCCTTGGCCCCGGGCCCGTGGGGATGCCCCGGGGGCGCCGGCGGCACCGGGTCGCCGGCCCGCAGGGGGGCGTGCTCGAAGCGGCCCTCGTGGGCCAGGACCGGGCGGCGGTCGCCGGCCAGCTCGGGGTGGCGGGCCTCCAGGTCGCGGCGGGCGTCGGCCACCCGGCGCAGGCGGGTGACGTAGTCGCGGTCGCCCCGGTAGGTGCCCTTCCAGGTCTGGGGCATGCGCTCGGGCGGCGGCGGCACCGACGCCGACCCGGTGACCCCGAACCCGCTCGGGACCTTGCGGGTCGCCCGCCCGCAGGCCGGGCAGGCCGGCAGGGGGTCGGTGGAGGCCTGGAGCGTCTCCGAGCGGTGCCCGTCCTCGCAGGCCAGCTCGTAGATCGGCACCGGTCCTCCTACCAGTTCGACAGCGAGCGGGACAGGATGGCGGCCGCGTCGTCCTCGGTCACCGGGCGCGGGGCCGTGTCCAGCAGCCGCTGCTGCTTCATGGTCCCCTCGACCAGGTCACCGACGTCGCCCTCGTCGTAGCCGACCCCGCCGATCCCGTTGGGGATGGCGATGTCGCGCATGAGCTGGGTGAGGGCGGCCGGCAGGTACTCGGCGTCGTCGTTCGGCCGGTCCAGCCCGGGGGCGAGCAGCTCGGCCGCGCGCACGTGCCGCTCGGGCCGGGCCTGGAAGGTGAACCGGAACGCCTCGGGCGCGGTCAGCGACACGGCCATGCCGTGGGGCACGATCGGCTCGTCCTTGGGGTAGTCCTCGGGCCGGAAGTCCTTGACCCGCCCGGCGATCGGGTAGGCGTTGGCGTGCGGGATGTGCACCCCGGCGTTACCGAAGCCGAGCCCGGCCATGGTCGCGGCCAGGGCCATCCGGCCCCTTGCCTCCAGGTCGTCGCCGTCGCGCACGGCCGTCCGGAACGACCCCGACAGCAGCCGCATGGCGTTCTCGGACCACATGTCGGAGATCGGGTTGGCGCCGCAGTAGGGCACCCGCTGCTCCGGCTGCTTGCGGTCGTAGTCGGTGTAGGGCTTGGCGGTGTAGCTCTCCAGGGCGTGGCAGAGGATGTCCATGCCGGTGGCCGCCGTCACCCCCGGCGGCTGGGTCACGGTCAGGGCCGGGTCGACCACGGCCAGGGTCGGGCGCAGCCGCGGGTGGCTGATGCCGGTCTTGACCTTCTGGGCGAGCACGTCGAGCACGCAGATGGTGGTGCTCTCGGCGCCCGTCCCGGTGGTGGTGGGCACGGCCACCAGCGGGTTGAGCGGCTTGGAGGGCGCCTTGCCCCCGCCGACGGGCTTGTTGACGTAGTCCATCAGCTCGCCGGGGTTGGTGGTGAGCAGGTTGACCGCCTTGGCGGTGTCGATGCTGGAGCCGCCGCCCACGGCCACATAGGCGTCCCAGGGCCCGTTGGCCTCGGCGTGGTCGATCGCCTGCTGGAAGCTGGCGTCGGTCGGCTCGACGTGGACGCCGTCGTAGACGTGGGCCTCGATGTCGAACCGCTTCATCTGGTCGGCCACCCGCGCCGGCAGGCCGGTGGCGGCGATGCCGGGGTCGGTGACCACCAGCACCCGGCGGGCGCCGTACTGGGACAGGTCGTAGCCGATCTCGTCGGACGCGCCGGTGCCGAACTTCAGCAGCGGGGCGCCGTAGGTGAAGACGGTCTCCGAACCGCCTGGGAACGTCGCGGTCATGGTGCCTCCCGGAGTCCGTGCAGGTCTCAGGTGTAGTGGCCGTCGGGCGACCGGCGCAGCGACCAGAGCTGCTCGGCGTCGTGGCCGAAGATCACGTTGGCGTTGGTCTGCTCGGCGATGCCGCGGAGCTTCTCGACCGAGGCGTACCACTGGCTCAGGTCGTTGACGATCGCGGCCGGGGTGGCCGGCGGGCCGTAGGAGTCGCCCATGTAGATGGCGTCGGAGGTGAAGATCATGGTGCCCTCGTCGGCCAGGTCGACCTTGAGGGCCATGGTCCCCGGGGTGTGCCCGGGGGCCTCGATCAGGCTCACCCCGGGCAGGAACTCGGTGTCGCCGGACACGGTCTCGAAGTCCAGCCCCTCGTAGTCGGTCTTGAGGTGGGCGCCGGTGAACAGGCCCTCGAAGCCGAGGGCGAACTCCTTCTCCTTGTCGTTGACCACCAGCCGGGGCCCGGCGCCCTGGAACATCTTGGCGTTGCCGGCGTGGTCGAAGTGCAGGTGCGAGAACACGACGTAGTCGAGCTGCTCGGGGCCCAGGCCGAGCTGGGCCAGGCGCTGGTCGAGGTACTGCTCCTCGGTGACCCGGTCGTAGGGGAAGAACTCGTGCAGGCCGGTCGGGACCCAGCGCTCCTCCCAGTCACGCGGGCAGGAGGTGTCCCACAGCATCGTGGCCTCGGGGGTCTCGACCACCACGGCGTGGGTGGTGCACGGGTACCACTCCACCGGTTTGTCGCGCTCGGCCCGGGGCCGGATGCTGCGGCCGGGCTTGAGCAGCAGCCAGGTGAGGTCGCAGCTCATGGACCCGCAGTCGAGGACGTGGAGCTTGGTCGCCGTTCCCGCCATGGCTACCTTCCTTCGTTGGTCGGCGTCCGGACTGGGCAGGGTCGTCTCCCCTGGGAGGTTGTCTACCCACTCCGGCCGGGCTTCAGCCCTGGCCGGCGATACCGTCCTGGGCGCGGTAGGCTCGGGCCCGGGCGTCGGGGAGGAGCGCTTGGCCGACCATTCGCCGAGGATCGCGGTTGTCACCGGAGCCGGGAGCGGCATCGGGGCGGCGGTCGCGCACGCCCTGGCCGGCAACGGCTGGGTGGTGGTGCTGGCCGGCCGCCGGCGCGAGGCGCTCACCTCGGTCGCCGAGGGCGGCGCCGAGCTGGCCGGGATGCTCGACCCGGTCCCGACCGACGTCACCGACGAGGCGTCGGTGCGGGCGCTGTTCGACCGGGCGGTCGAGCGCCACGGCCGGGTCGACCTGCTGTTCAACAACGCCGGCGCCTGGCCGCGGGCCCGCGAGCTGGACACCGTCCCCCTCGGCGAGTGGAACGCCACGGTGGCCGTGAACCTCACCGGCGCCTTCCTCTGCACCCGGGAGGCGTTCCGGGTGATGCGCCACCAGCGGCCCCGGGGCGGCCGCATCATCAACAACGGCTCCATCTCGGCCCACGCCCCCCGGCCGCAGTCGGTCGCCTACACCGCCACCAAGCACGCCATCACCGGCCTGACCAGGTCGACGTCGCTGGACGGACGCGCCTACGACATCGCCTGCGGCCAGATCGACATCGGCAACGCCGCCACCGACCTGACCGGGGCCATGGCCGCCGGCGTCCCCCAGCCCGACGGCACCCTCCGCCCCGAGCCCCGGATGGACGTGGCCGACGTGGCCCGCGCCGTCCTCTACATGGCCGAGCTGCCCCTGGACGCCAACGTCGCCACCATGACCATCATGGCCACCAAGATGCCGTTCGTGGGCCGCGGCTAGGACCACCGGAGGGCCGACAGAGCGACTCAGCGATCCGGCGACAGCGACGCCTCGGGCAGGGTCGGCTCGAACAGCTCGACCGGATTCCCGGAGGGATCCTCGAGCAGGACCTGCTTGCCGCCAACCCCGACGACCACGTCGTTGCGGAAGCGGACGCCCTGGGCTCGCAGCGTCTCCACGGCCGCGGCGAGGTCGGGCACCTCGAGCTGGAACCGGTTCCAGCCTCCGGGCTCGGGCAGCCGGCCGTCGGGCATGGCCTGGCCCCCGCCAGGGCCGCCGCCGGCGCGCCGGCGGGACGAGTCGCTTGCACCCCGGATGGATAACTGTTATAGATAACGCACCATCAACGACCGGCGGGGTGCCGATGCGAGACGTGATCATGTCGCTGCTGGCCAAGGAGCCGGCGCACGGGTACGAGCTGCGGCAACGGCTGGCGAAGGCGCTCGGCCCGGCCGGCGGGGCCCTGAACCCGGGACAGGTGTACGTGACGCTGTCGCGTCTGGAGCGGGCCGGGCTGGTCCAGGCGGTCGAGGTGGCCCAGCCGAGTCACCCGGACAAGAAGGTCTACGAGCTGACCGCCTCCGGCCGGGAGCGCGTCGGGCGGTGGCTGGCCGACGTGACCTGGCCGAAGGTGGCGCCGGTGGAGTTCCACCTCAAGCTCGTGGTGGCCGCGGCGACGGGCCTGGCCGACCCGGTGGCCCTGGTCGACAGCCAGCGCCTTGAGCTCCTGCGCCAGCTGCATCAGCTCCAGGCGCTCGCGGCCGCCGAGCCGGCCGACTCCGACGGCGCGCTCCTGCTGGAGGGCGCCTCGCTGCGGCTGCAGGCCGACGTCCGCTGGCTGGAGGGGTGCGAGCGGCGCTGGGTCGAGAGGGGATCACGATGAGCACGGCGGGCGCGGTGGTGGAGGCTCAGGGCCTGGTCCGGCGGTACCTGGCCGATGGATCGCCCATCCGGGCCGTGGACGGCGTGGACCTGGTGGTGGAGGCGGGCGAGACGGTGTCGGTCATGGGGCCGAGCGGCTGCGGGAAGTCGACCCTGCTGCACCTGCTCGGCGGGCTCGAACGCCCCGACGCCGGCGAGCTCCGCCTCGGCGGCCGGCGCGTGGACGGGCTCTCGGAGACCGCCTGGGCGATCTTCCGCCGCCGCAGCGTCGGCTTCGTCTTCCAGGCCTTCCATCTGGTCGACGAGCTGACGGCGGTCGAGAACGTGGAGCTGCCGGCGCTGCTGGTGGGCGCGCCCCGCCGCGACGCCCGGCGGCGGGCGATGGACCTGCTGGAGCGGCTGGCCGTGGCCGGGCGGGCCGGCCAGCTCCCCCACCGCCTGTCGGGCGGCGAGCGCCAGCGCGTCGCGGTGGCCAGGGCGCTGGTCAACCAGCCGCTCGTGGTGCTCGCCGACGAGCCGACCGGCAACCTGGACAGCCGCGCCACCGGGGACATCCTCAAACTGTTCGCCGAGCTGCGCCGGGCCGGCCAGGCGCTCCTGATCGTCACCCACGACGCCCGCGTGGCCAGCACCGCCGACCGGCTGCTGAGGATGCGGGACGGCGCGATCGTGGCCCAGACCCGTCTCGGCGCCGACGCGTCGGCCGCCGGCATCCTGGCCGGCCTGGCCGACCTGGGCGGCGAGGGCTGATGCGCTCGCTCCGGCTGGCCGTCCGCCTCGGCCTGGGCAACCTGCGCCGGCGGCCGGCGCAGGGCCTGCTGCTGCTGCTCGCCCTGACGATCGCGACCGGCGTCCTGGGCGTGGCGGCGTCGCTCTACGGCAGCGCCGACGCCCCGTGGGACCGGGTCTGGCGGGCGACCAAGGGATTCCATGTCAGCCTGGGCGTCTACCACCCACCGGACGAGCCGGGGGACCGCGCCTTCGTGCGCGAGCTGCGCCGCCGCGCCGCCCGGCTCGCCACCGCCCCCGGGGTGGTCGGGGCCGGCGGGCCCTGGGCCCACCTGTACGGGTCGATCGCGGTCGCGGGCGGGGAGGAGGACCTCACCGCCGAGCTCCGCGACCCCGGCCCCTACCAGGTGGACCAGCCGCTGGTGACGAGCGGCCGATGGCTGGGCCAGGGCGGCGGGGTCGTGCTGGAGAGCGGGCTGGCCGCGACCCTCCAGGCCGGCCCCGGGGACACGGTGACGATCCAGGGGCGGCCGTTCCCCGTCCGCGGGGTGGCCTCGACCGTCAGCCGGGGCCGCTTCCCGCTCAGCCGCCCGGCCCAGGTGTGGGTCACCCCCGAGACGGCCCGGCGGCTGCGTGACCTCGGAATGACCGAGGAAGGGTTCGCGCTCCAGCTCCGGCTGGCCGACCCCGACGACGCCGCCGGGTTCGTCGCCGCCCACCGGTCGCTCGAGGCGTCCGATCCCTCCTCGTCGGTCATCTCCTACCTGCAGACCTGGCGCCAGCGCCGGGCCGAGTCGCACGCCGACATCGACATCCTGGCCGGCACGCTGTTCGCCGCCGGCGGGCTGATCGCGATCCTCACCGTCGCCACCGCGGCCGTGCTCATCGCCGGCCGGATGGCCACCCAGGTCCGGCAGGTCGGCACGCTCAAGGCCGTCGGCGTCACCCCACGGCTGATCGTGCTCGTGCTGCTGGTCGAGCACCTCGCCATCGCCGCCGTGGCCACCGTTCTCGGGCTCGGTATCGGCCGCCTGCTCGCGCCACGCGTCGCCGAGACCTCGGTGACCGTGCTCGGCCGGCCCGAGCCGCCCCCGCTCACCTGGGGCCGCGTCGCCATCGTGGCCACGGTCGCGGGCACCGTGGTCCTGCTCGGGACCATCCGACCGGCGCTACGAGGCATCCGCCAGAGCACCCTCCGGTCGCTGGCCGGCGGCCCGCGCCCGCCGCGGCGGCCCGGCCGGCTGGGCCGGCTCGCCGCCGGCCTCGGCCTCCCGCTGCCGGCCGTCCTTGGCCTGCGGTCGGGGTGGCGGCGTCCCGGACGCCTCCTCGTCAACGCGGCCGGGCTGCTGCTCGGGGTGGCCATGATCGTGGTCGCCCTGGCCCTGCGCGACAGCCTGCGGCTCCTGAGCCTGCGGCCCTCCGAGCCGGGACACGCCGCCAGCGACGCCGCCGTGGCCGTCCTCTACGACCAGATCCGGGCGGTCATCTTCGCCACCGCCGCCCTGCTGCTGGTCCTGGCCACGATCAACGCGATCATCGTGGCGACCTTCGCCGCCCGGGACGCCGCCCGCAACCACGCGGTGCTCCGGGCGGTGGGCGCGACCCCGCGCCAGACCGTGACCGCCCTGGTCGTCTCCCAGCTCGGCGCCTGCGCCATCGCCGTGGTCGTCGGGATCCCCCTCGGCCTGGGCCTGTGGAGGCTCATGGAGGGCGGCGACCTGCCCGAGGCCGGCGTCTCCACGCCCGCCCTGGTCCTGCTGGCGGCGGCGGTGCCGGTCGCCTTCGCGGCCATCGTGAGCGTTCCCGCCCGCCTGCTGGCCCGCCAGCCGGTCGCGCCGCGGCTCACCTACGAGTGAGCGCGGCACCGCTTCCTGGCCCGGTGGCCACCCGGCAGCCCGCCCACCGCGCCTACTTCACCCGCATCACCGGCGGCACCCACCTGCAGCAGGCGGCTACGTGGTGGGCGTCTGTCCCATGACGACGTCGGCGGCGGTGGGGAAGGCGGCCAGGCAGCGGGGGTTGACCTGGTAGCGGCTGGAGGTCCCGGCATGCTCGACGGTGACGAAGCGCACCTTGGCCAACACCTTGAGGTGATGGGAGACCGTCGACTGGCCGACGCCCACCTGCCGCACGATCTCCCCGACCGTCATCGGCCCATCGCTGGTGGCGAGGAGGTGGAGGATCTGGATGCGGGTGGGGTCGGCCAGGCTGCGGAACCAGCTGGCGTAGTCCTCGGCGGCTCGGCGGTCGAGCATCGACCTCCTCCATGATCTATGATCGACGATGATAGTTTATCTGTCGGACGGGGAGGGCGCCGTGGAGCTTCAGGCCATGCGATCCGAGGACTGGCCGGCGGTGCGGGCGATCTACGAGGCCGGCATCGTCACCGGCGACGCCACCTTCGACACGGCCGCGCCCGCCTGGGCGGCCTGGGACGCCGCCCACCTGGCCGACCACCGGCTGGTGGCCCGCCTGGACGGGCGGGTCGTGGGCTGGACCGCCCTGGCCCCGGTCTCGGACCGCCGCTGCTATGCCGGGGTGGCCGAGGACAGCATCTACGTCGCGCCCGAGGCCCAGGGCCGCGGGGTCGGCCGGGCCCTGCTGGCCGCGGTGGTGGCCTCGGCCGAGCAGGCCGGGATCTGGACCGTGCAGACCGGCATCTTCCCCGAGAACCAGGCCAGCGTCCGCCTGCACCAGGCCTGCGGGTTCCGGGTCGTCGGGGTGCGCGAGCGGCTGGGCCGGCTGCACGGCCGCTGGCGGGACGTACTCCTGCTGGAACGCCGCAGCCCGGTCATTGCCTGACAGCGCTACACAGGATTGATTGACAGGCGTCGATCCAGTGTGGCACCGTCACATCGACGTTCATCGATACGAGAGGATGGTTGGATGGCAACCGCCACCGCAGCCGACCCGACCGCCTCGGCAGCCGCCTGCTGTGCGCCGTTGGGGGCACCCTCGCTGTCGGACGGCCAGGCCGAGGCCACGGCCAAGGTGTTCAAGGCGCTGGCCGATCCCCACCGGGTCAAGATCGTCAACCTCCTGGCCACCAGCTCCGGGCCGGTCTGTGTGTGCGAGCTCACCGAACCCCTCGGGCTGAGCCAGCCCACGGTCAGCCACCACCTCAAGAAGCTCATCCAGGCCGGGCTGCTGGACCGCGAGCAGCGCGGCACCTGGGCCTACTACTCGCTCCGCCGCGACGCCCTTGGCGGCCTGGCCGCCGCCCTCGACCTCCAAGGAGCCAGCCGATGACCACCCGGCAGACCGATTCCGACGCCCTGCGCGAGCAGGTCCGGGCCCGCTACGCCGCCGCCGCGACCAAGGTCACCACCGGGCAGGGCGACTGTGGCTGTGGGCAGCCGGCCGACTGCGGCTGCGGCAGCGGCTGCTGCGGGACTGCGGCGACCGCCGAGGAGCCCGGCTTCGGGGCCGAGCTGTACGCCGCCCTCGACCGCGACCAGCTGCCCGGCACCGCCGTGCAGGCCAGCCTGGGCTGCGGCACCCCGACCGCCGTGGCCGACCTCCACCAGGGCGAGACCGTCCTCGACCTAGGGTCGGGCGGCGGCATCGACGTCCTCCTGTCCGCCAAGCGGGTCGGCCCCACCGGCAAGGCGTATGGGCTGGACATGACCGAGGAGATGCTGGCCCTGGCTCGGCGCAACGCGGCCGAGGCCCAGGCGACCAACGTGGACTTCCTCAAGGGCCAGATCGAGGCCATCCCCCTGCCCGCCGGGACGGTCGATGTGGTGATCTCCAACTGCGTGGTCAATCTGTCGGTCGACAAGCCGGCGGTGTTCGCCGAGACCTTCCGGGTGCTCAAGCCGGGCGGCCGCCTGGGCATCACCGACGTGGTGGCCGAGGACCACCTGAGCGCCGAGGACCGGGCCGAGCGGGGCGCCTGGGTGGGCTGCATCGCCGGGGCCCTGTCCAAGACCGAGTACGAGGCCGAGCTCGCGGCGGCGGGCTTCACCGACGTCTCGGTGACCTTCACCCATCAGGTCGGCGACGGGCTGCAGTCGGCCATCATCAAGGCCACCCGGCCAGCCGACGCCACCTCCGCCGTCGCCGGGCCCACCGGCGCCCGTCGCGAGCTCCCGGTCGTGCAGCAGTCCGGCTGCTGCTGACCTGATCGGCGACCGCCCGGACGAGCGTTCCCACTGGTCCGGGCGACAGGCCGTCCCGCCGCTACCCCGACCCAGGGATCACCACGACCCAATACATCGACGGTTGTCGATTTATTCTGGAGGAGCACCGATGACGTCCAGCAGTGGTGACCGAACCTTCCCGGTCGAGGATCCCGGCGCCCCCACCGGCCTCCCGGTGGTGGTCATCGGGGCCGGCCCGGTCGGGCTGGCCGCCGCCGCCCACCTGCTGGAGCGCGGCCTGGAACCCCTCGTCCTCGAGGCCGGCGCCCAGGTCGGGGCCAACATCGCCCAGTGGCGGCACGTGCGGCTGTTCTCCCCCTGGTGCCTGGCCCTGGACCCGGTCTGCGTGCGCCTGCTCGACCAGGCCGGCTGGACCGGCCCCGACCCCGACGCCCTGCCCACCGGCGCCGACCTGCTGCAGACCTACCTGGAGCCCCTGGGCGCCCTGCCCGCCCTGGCCCGCCGCATCCGGCGGCACACCACGGTGGTCGCCGTCGCCCGCCACAATCTCGACAAGGTCCGTAGCCCCGGCCGCGACCGGCTCCCGTTCCAGGTCCGGGTCCGCGACGGCCACGGGCGGCTGGCCGACCTGCGGGCGCGGGCGGTGATCGACGCCTCCGGCACCTGGGCCCAGCCCAACCCGCTGGGCGCCTCGGGACTGCCCGCCCTCGGGGAGGCCGACGCCGGCGCCCGGATCGCCTATGGGCTGCCCGACGTCCTGGGCCGCGACCGCGGCCGCTACGCCGGCCGGCGGACGGTGGTGGTCGGGGCCGGGCATTCGGCCGCGACCAGCCTGCTCGCCCTGGCCGAGCTGCAACAGCAGGCCCCCGGGACCGAGATGGTGTGGGCGGTGCGCTCGGCCAGCCCGCGGCCGGTGGTGGGCAAGGGCAATGCCGAAGCCGACGAACTCCCCGCCCGGGGCCGGCTCGCCACCGACCTGGCCGCCCTGGTCCACGACGGCCGCATCGAGCTGGTCACCGGCTTCCGGATCCACACCGTCGGGCCGGCCGGTGACCGGGTCCAGCTCGTCGGCGACCAGTTGCACGGCGAGGACCTCGCCGACACCACCAGCGTCCGGGTCGAGGCCGACCAGGTGATCGCTGCCACCGGGTTCCGCCCTGACCACTCGATCGCCGCCGAGCTGCGATTGGGCTTGGAGCCGGCCCTGGAGAGCCCGACCGCGCTGGGCCCGCTGATCGATCCCAACGTCCACACCTGCGGCACCGTGCCCGCCCATGGCATCGCCGAGCTCGCCCACCCCGAACCCGGCTACCTGGTCGTGGGCATGAAGAGCTACGGGCGTGCCCCCACCTTCCTGCTGGCCACCGGCTACCAGCAGGTCCGCTCGGTGGTGGCCGCCCTGGCCGGCGACCGCGCCGGCGCCAGCCGACGCCACCAGGGTTCGCCGGCCGCCGCCATGTGCGCCGTCAACCGGGACCTGCTGGCCACCGCCCGGTCGCGACGTCAGCCCGCGTCCGTAACCGGCCCGCCCACCCGGGCGGCGGCCGTGGCCGTCGCTTCGGCAGCCGACTGGGGCGCGGCGACCTGCTGCCCCTAGCCTGGCGGGGATGACCAGCGACCGGCCGAGCTGGGGGCGGGCCTCGGGCCGGCCGCGGCCTCGGCGCGGCTGGCTGCTGGTCGCCACCCTGGCGGTGACCGAGACCACCTCCTACGGGGTCCTGGCCTACGCCTTCGGGGTGTTCCTGCTGCCCATGCAGCACGACCTCGGCTGGTCACGGACCGCCCTCACCGGCGCCTACTCGTTGGGCATCATCGTGTCAGGGGTGGCCGCCATCCCGGTCGGCCGCTGGCTGGACCGCCACGGGGCCCGCTCCCTCATGACCGCCGGCTCGGTCGCCGCCACCGCGCTGGTGCTGGCCTGGGCGCACGTCACCGACCTGGGCACCTTCTATGCCATCTGGGTCGGCATCGGCGTCGTCATGGCCGCCGTCCTGTACGAGCCCGCCTTCGCGGTCATCGCCACCTGGTTCCGCGACGGCGCCGAGCGGACCCGGGCCCTGCTGGCCCTCACCGTGGTCGCCGGGTTCGCCAGCGTCATCTACGTCCCGCTGGCCGGCTGGCTGGTCCAGACCCGAGGCTGGCGCGACGCCCTGGCGGCCCTGGCCGTCCTGCTCGTCCCCCTCACCGTCCTGCCCCACGCCACGCTGCCCGGCCGGCGGCCCGACCACCTCGAGCGCCAGGCAGGCCAGGAACCCGTCACCCCGCCAGCCACCGACCGGCCCGACGGCGTCCCGCTGGCCCGGGCGCTGGGTGACCAGGCGCTGTGGTGGCTGGCCGCGGGGTTCTTCGCCGCCACCCTGGCCACCTCCACCGTCACCGTCCACCTGGTCGCCTACCTCCGCGAGCAGCACTACTCCGCCGGGTTCGCGGCCACCTGGACCGGGCTCATCGGCGCCATGTCGGTCGGCGGCCGCGTCCTGGTCACCGCCCTTGGCCGGCGCTGGCCGCTCGCCCTCGCTACCGCGGCGGTCTTCGCCCTCCAGGCCGTCGCGGTCGCGGTTCTCAGACTGTCGAGCGGCCCGGCTGGAGTGGTCGCCTTCGTGGCCTTGTTCGGCCTGGGGGTGGGGCTCATCTCCCTGTCCCGGGCCGCCCTGGTCGCCGACTTCTACGGCGTGGCCGCCTATGCCAGCATCAACGGCATCCTCGCCCTCACCCTCACCATCGCTCGGGCCGCCGCCCCGGTGGCCGCCGCCGCGCTGCGCACGGCCAGCGGGAGCTACCAGCTGGTCATGGTGGCCGTGGCGGGCTGCTCGGTCGCCGCCAGCCTGGCCATGGCACAAGCCCACCGGATGCGTGCGCGCCAGGCGATCCCGTCGCCCAGATAGCCGCCCCGGCCTCCCCTGGGCCCTGGCTCGGGGCCGCCTCGCCGTCCTATCCTGCTACCGTGCCCGCTGGAAGGAGTCATCGTGAGCGACGTGCCCGAGGTCCTGTTCGTCTGCGTCCACAACGCCGGCCGCAGCCAGATGGCCGCCGCCCTGCTGGACCACCACGCCAACGGCAAGGTGCACGTGCGCTCGGCCGGCTCGGACCCCGCCGACAAGATCAACCCGGCCGTGGCGACGGCGATGGACGAGTGGGGCATCGACCTCTCGCGGGAGTTCCCCAAGCCGCTCACCGGCGAGCTCGTCAAGGCCGCCGACGTGGTGATCACGATGGGCTGCGGCGACGCCTGCCCGATCTACCCTGGCAGGCGCTACGAGGACTGGGAGCTGGAGGACCCGGCCGGCCAGCCGGTCGAGGTGGTCCGCCACATCCGCGACGACATCGACGCCCGCGTCCAGACCCTGCTGGCCGAGCTCGTCCCCGCAGGCGTCTGACGGCCTGGGTCTCCCGCGCACGCCCGGCTGCTCGAGGGGCTGGAGCAGCATCCGGACCCCGTTCCCTGCCTGGCCGCCTCCACCTGGCCCGCGGCGAGCTGGCGCGGGCGCGGGACCTGGCCGCTAGACGGTCGAGCACCCGGCGGGAACCTGCTGGCCAAGCTCGGCCTGCGGATCCGGGCCGAGGCGGCCGCCTACGCGACCCGGCAGGACATCAGCCCGTAGATAGGGACCTCCCCAATGCTTTCTCGCCGGCCGGCCCTCGGGTCGTGCCTGGGTGATCATTGGCGTGCTGTGCGGCCGCCGGCCGCGCTGGCCAGCTCGGGCGAGGGCCGCAGCCACAGCGATGCCTGGGTGGGCTGCATCGTCTGGTCGACCACCGCCAGCAGCTCGCCGCGGAGCGTGTCCAGGTCGAGCTGGTCGCGCAGGTGGGTGCTGAAGACCTGGATCGTCTCGGCGGCGTCGTGGCGGCGGCGGTTGAACCGGCGGTCCACCGCCTGCTGGACGCGGCGGCGGGCCGGCTGGAACAGGGCGGCCACGGCCAGGGTGGCCCCAGCCACGACCAGGCTGGAGTCGCGGCCGAGGAGCTGGCCCAGGCCCAGCACCACCGCGGCGTAGCCACCACCCAGCACCACGGTGAGCAGCCCGTAGGCCACCGTACGGCTGATGATGCGGTCCAGGTCATAGAGCCGATAGCGCAGGACCGCGGCCCCGATGGCCAGGGGCAGCCCGGCCACCCAGACACTCAGCGCCCAGGTGACCACCTCGGTGGCGTCCACGGCCAAGCCGACCAGGGCGGTCCCTGCCGCCACCACCAGCAGTGCCGCCGCCAAGGCCACCCAGCGCAGCTGCTGACGTTCGATGCCGTGGGCGCGGCGGAACCGCACCACCAGCGACCCGGCACAGACCGCCACGGCCAGGGTGGTGAAGGCCAGGGCCAGCTGGTTGACCACCAGCAGCCCACCCCCCAGACCAAGAGCGTCGAAGGGGCTGCCGAGCACCTGCTGGGAAGGGTCGACCGACCCGGGTGCCAGGGTCACCAGCACCACCAGCAGCAGCGGCACGGCCACCATGGCCCTGGCCCACCAGCGCCAGCCAGGCGAGGGCAGCGTCCCGGTCGGGGTCAACAGCAGGACAAAGCCGAGCAGGAGCAGCCCGCCACCGGCGCTGGCCGGGTAGGACAGGGCCACAGCGCGGGTGGCTGGCAGGGGCCCGCCCGGCAGCAGTCCCCAGGCCAGGTACTGGGCAGCAGCCCCGGTGGCGAGATTGGCAGCGACCTGGGCCAGTAGCAGCCAGCCCACCGGGTGGCGGGGCCGGCGGCTGGCCAGCACCGCCCCGACCGTGGCCGCGCTCACCAGGGCAATCCCGGGGCGGAGGTCCCACTGGGTCAGGTCGGGCCGGCCGGCGCGGCGCAGCAGCTGATCCAGCCAGGGGATCAGCAGGCAGGCGACCATGGCCAGCGCCCACAGCGTCCAGGCCACCACGCCCGGCCAGCGGCGGGACCGGGCGGGTCGGGCGGCCGGGGTCACTGGCATGGTCCTTGGCGCATCCAGGCCCTCCGGTCTCCAGGCGTCGCCACCAGCCTCGTGAGTCAGCTGCCAGTGTGGCCGCCGTCCGTCTCGAGAGCGTTACGGACAGGGGATCAGCCGAATGCCTGGTCGCCACATTCGGCATCCCTTCCCTCGCTCTTCATGAAGCGGCTCACCCTGGGTCCACTCGTCGCAGGTTTGTCGTCGAGAGCACGGCCAACGCCACCGCGTCGGTAGCCGGCTCGAGCCATGGCCGAGCTCGACCCCGACCAGGAGGCGGCCCTACGGTCGCTACGGCCGGGGCTCCAGCCGCAGCGTCGCGTCGCCCGCCTCCTCGGTCAGCAGCGGCCCCACATACGGGCTGTCGCCGTACTTGGCCGCGTAGGCGCGGGTGACCGCCTCCACGGTGCCGGCGTCATCGACCGGGCGGGCGCGCACGGGGTGGGTGTGGGCTCCGTCGCCGACGTCGCCGTCGGGGTTGGCACGCAGCCGCCGATACCAGCCGCCGCGCCGGCCGCGGATCGACCGCACGAAGATCGCCTCGCCCGCTTGCACCACCCACACCGGCGTTGACCCGGTGGAGCCGTCCGGCCGCGTGAAGCCGATGCTGATCTCCTCCACCTCGGCGAGATGCCGGAGGTCGCCGTCTGGCATCGCGTCCACCTTCCCGACCTCGGGGCTGCCCGGAGGATTTCGGCCCCGACCCTACTCCACGCCGCCGTGGGCGGCTACGGGTGCGCGGTCGGCTCGGGGAGGGCTGCGGCGCCGGTCCCCGCCGTCGGGGCCGGCCGGCGCGGCTCCCTGACGCCGGCGGGGGGAGGACCGCCGGCACCCGGCCGTGGGGTGGACCGCCGCCTGTGCAGCAGCCGCCGCCACCAGCCAGTCCAGCCGCCGGCGGCACCTTGGGGCGCGGGATCGGTGACGTGGCGCATGCTGTCATCTTAGGTTGACACCGGACGGAGTGTCAACCAAGGTTGCGCCAGGCGTAGCCCCCTCAGAGACCCCCTCAGAGACCAGGGTTGCATACTTCCCCATCTCCGAATTTGTCCTTCGGTGGGACAAAGCCTTCTGGCCAATTCGTCAGGTCGTCGTAGCAGGCCTGGTCAAGGTTCGCGTCGGTCAGGTCGGCATCATTCAGATCGGCTCCACGCAAATTCGATTGCGACAAGTTCACGTTGCGAAGGTCTGCCCCTGTGAAATCCGCGTACTCCAAGTTCATGCGGGACATGTCGGCCGACGCCAGCTTGGCTCCCACAAAGTCAGCCTTGTTACCGCATGCTCCTTCTACTAATGTCTGCGGGTCCCGGCAGCGGAAACGCAGGCCGCTGAGGTTCATGCCCTTCAAGTCGAGATTGCGGAAGGGCATCGGTCCACGAGCCCGCGTGGAGACATCGCGAACGAAGCGCAGGTTCTCCACCCGGTTTTGCTGGTCATTGAGTCTCTGCTCAAGTTGTTGAGTGGCATACAAGGTAGCCAGCAAGATTGCTGCACCGCTTATAATCCCACCGATCGTGCCGCTGAGAACGTCAGGCCATAAGGACCTCAAGATGGCCCCTCCTCGCGACGGCCGTGTGATTGCCGCTGACTTCCGGCTGATTATCCCCCAGTCGGCAGGTTGTTGTCCCGGTCCTCGGAGACCTGACCGCAGCGCCGAGAGAATCGCCATCCGGGCCAACTTCAGCGAGACAACCGCTTCAATCCAACGCGCAGGCGGCATTGTGCTCTTTTGGCTCCGCCACCGTTGCGCGGCCCAGGGCGGCAGGTGATCGGCTGGTGCGACCAGCTCCCCGGCCGCCTCTCCCCCGCCGCGTACTCTGGCCTCGACCGACCGTCCTCCGAAGATGCTGACCTCTCCTCCATTTCGGACATATAACGTATGCCTGCCACTGGGGTCCGCCGACGATCAACGTCACTGATAGACCCGTACATAGTCCACGAGCAGCGCCTGGGGGAATCGCGTATCGCTGTCGGGCGTTCCAGCCCACCGGCCGCCAATCGCGATATTGAGTATCAGGTAGAACGGATGATCGAATACCCATCGTGATCCGCTCGGCAGATCGGCCGGGGTGATTGCTCCGTAACGATGGCCGTCGAAGTAGAACTGGATGCTGCCGGGCAGCCACTGCACGCCATAGGTATGGAATCCTTGCGACAGCGGTGCTGGGTGGGCAAATGAGTAACCCGGCTCGTAGTCCGACCGAGCGCCGCCGGCGTACCGGGGCCCATGAATCGTGCCCAACGTTTTCTGCGGCTCATGTCCAAATTGCTCCATGACGTCGATCTCGCCGCACTCGGGCCAGCCCGTCTGGTCGATGTCGGCTCCCAGCGCCCAGAACGCCGGCCATAATCCTCGCCCTGTCGGTGTCTGCATGCGAGCCTCGAACAGGCCGTACTGGAACGAGTACCTATCCTTGGTGCTGATCCTGGCTGACGTGTAGTCACGCGTAATCGAGTCGGTCCCTCGGAAGCGCTCGGCCTGGGCGGCGATCACCAGATGGCCGCGCCCATTCTGATACGCATTCGTGGTCCGAGCCGTGTAGGACTGCAGTTCTCCGTCACCCCAGGCGCCGCCTGTCTCATGGCGCCATCGATCACCGTCGACCGCTGCGTTCCGAGCTCCGTTGAATTCGTCCGTCCAGACGAGCCTTCTCCCAGCGGTCGACGGACGCAGGAATGCCACCTCGATACCGTTGACCTTGGCGTGATCGACTTTGCTGCTGAACCCCAGGTCGAGCCGGCCGTCAACCACAGGGGCGGTGAAGCTCACGTGATAGGCGTGATTCCTTCCGGCAGCCTGGATGATATCCACGTCGGATGCTTTCACGACGCCTTCCGCGGAGATGTCAAAGACCCGCTGGCGAGGTCTCGAGAATTTCGTTTCGGCCAGATACGTGGTGACCGCGTAGGTGCCCGGCGCCGGCACCGGGATGGCGTACCTACTCATTCCCGAGCGCTCGCGCTGGTAGATCGTGGGGCTGCTCGTCCCCTCGATCTGGGCCCTGGTGACCGCCGATCGTCCGCCGGAGTACCCGGTGTCGCTCCGCCAGCGGCGTCCGGCCGAGTCGACGAAGGTCGAGGATCCGGCGCTGATCCGCGTCACCCAGGACGTGGGGGGACGGCTCGACGGCCGGGGCGCCGGCGTCCGCTTGGGAGCAGGGCGCCGCCATGTGGACGGCCGGATCAGGCCTCGTCGGCCGGCTTCCGGCACGGTCGCGCTGATGGCAGCCGGATGGCGACGGTCGGCGTCATGTCGACCGCTCATCGGGCTCGCCCCCTGCACGATCAGGGCGATGGCCATCGCGAGGACCACCCGCGGCCGACCCTGTCGAGCGGTTAGCGCGAGCAACCGGCGCACGGCCGACACCTTGATCGGCAGTCGTCCACTCAGTCTCACCACCGCCCGTCCAGGCTCACCACCGCCATGTCGTCGAGAAGCACAGGTTGCTTCGAACGCTCGGGTCGGCAGAGTAGTCGATGTGACAAGCGGTACACCCAGAGCACGCTGTATCCGACACAGCCGAAGATCACGATGATCCGGACGGATTCCGGCGGCTGTAACAGTTCGGCCGCCTTCGGCGCTTCCTATGGGCAAGCGAGCCCTCTCCCCCTGTCCCCTGCCTGTCCCATAGGGCGCGACGCGATCCCCCACACGCCTGCAACCTGCAAGGTGATGACGTCGACATGACAGCCATGCCACCCTCGTCCCCGCGCGTAAGCCTTGTCATCCCAGCCCTGAATGAGGCCCGGAACCTGCCGTACGTCTTCGCCGAGCTGCCCCCCGACCTCTTCGAAGTCGTGTTGGTCGATGGCCACTCCCGTGACGACACGGTGGCTGTCGCCAGATCCCTACGACCGGGCATCCGGATCATCCGTCAGACCCGTCAAGGCAAAGGCAATGCCCTGGCCTGCGGCTTCGCCGCCTGTCGCGGCGACATCATCGTGATGCTCGATGCCGACGGCTCGACGAGTCCCGCGGAGATCCCGCGCTTTGTCGCCGCCCTTGTGGCAGGCGCCGACTTCGCCAAGGGATCCCGCTTCGTCAAGGGCGGCGGCAGCAGTGACATCACGAGCCTGCGCCGAACCGGCAACCGGTTCCTGAGCGCGGTGGTCAACGCCTTGTACGGCACGAGCTACACCGACCTGTGCTACGGGTACAACGCCTTCTGGTCGGGTTGCCTCCCGTTGCTGGGCCTCGACCCGGGTCCGTCACTCGACCGCGATGGAGGGCAGCCGCTGTGGGGGGACGGGTTCGAGGTGGAGACCCTGATCAACGTCCGGGTCGCCAAGGCAGGCCTGAGGGTCAGCGAGGTGGCGAGTTTCGAGCGGCACCGCCTGCACGGCGTGAGCAACCTCAATGCCGCTTCGGATGGTCTACGGGTGCTGCGGACGATCGCCATCGAGCGCTGGGCGGGCCTCGCTGGGCCGGCTGCCTGGAGGGCTGAGCACGAGAAGCTTGGCATCGATCGTTGCCCCGAGCACGACTGGCCCCACCTCTGTCCTGCCTCGGTAGCCAGTTGACCACCACGACGAGCCTCGGATCGCCAGTCGCACCCGTCGACCTCCGCATCTCGGTGGTGCTCTGCGCCTACACCGATCGTCGGTGGGAGGACATCGTCGCCGCAGTGGCGTCCATCCGGGGACAGACACGGCCACCGGCGCGGACGATCCTCGTCGTGGACCACAACCCGCCATTGCTGGAGCGGGCGTGTCTGGCCTTCCCGGAGGTGCTGGTCGTTCCCAACGCGGGTCGGCCGGGCCTCTCCGGCGGACGCAACACCGGGGTATCCCATGCGGTCGGCGACGTCGTGGCGTTCCTCGACGATGATGCTCGGGCAGAGCCGGACTGGCTGGAACGCCTCGCTGCCGGCTACTCGGACCCCATGGTGATCGGGGTCGGCGGGACCGCCGCACCCGTCTGGCCCCGGCGGAGGCCCCGCTGGCTCCCCCCCGAGTTCGACTGGGTCGTTGGCTGTAGCTTCACCGGCATGCCAACGGTCGCGGCGCCGGTGCGAAACCTCATCGGCGCGAACATGTCGTTCCGTCGGGAGGTGTTCGACACCGTCGGCGGCTTCACCGACGGCCTCGGACGGGTGGGATCCCGTCCCCTCGGCTGCGAGGAGACTGAGCTGGGGATCAGGGTGCGGCAGTGGCGCGCGGGTGTGCGTCTCGTTTACGAGCCGCGCGCGGTGGTCCGTCACCGTGTCACCCCGGAGCGTATGGCATGGCGCTATTTCTGCTCGCGCTGCTATGCGGAGGGCTTCTCCAAAGCGATCGTCTCTCGGCTGGTCGGGGCCAAGGACGCGCTCGAGACCGAGCGACGCTACGTCCGGTCGGTGCTGCCTCGCGCCATCGTCCGGGCCCTGGATCCGCGCCGGCAGCGCCGATCCGAGGGGATCGCGAGTATCGGCGCTATTGTCGCCGGACTGGCTCTCGCCGCCGGCGGCTATGCGCGGGGCAGTCTTGCCTGCAGGTCGGCACGCCGAGGCGGCGGGCCATGAGCGTCGTCCCAGTGCTGCTCTACCACGCCGTCACCATGCACCCCGCAGGTGGGCTCGAGGACTTCACCGTGCCGCCGCAGCGCTTCGTCGAGCATGTTGCCGCGCTACGGGACGCCGGGCGAGTCGGCCTCACCGTGTCCCAGTTTGCCGCCTGCCTCAAGAACCTGTCCCAGCTTCCCGAGCGGCCGATCCTCGTCACGTTCGACGACGGATATGCCGATTTCCTCGATGCCGCCGAGGAGCTCACGGCCGCCGGCCTCCCCTCCACCCTCTATGTGACGACCGGCCAGGTCGGCCGGGCCGGGATGCTGACCCGGCGGCAGCTGCAGTCCTTGGACGATGCGGTTGAGGTCGGCGCGCACAGCCGGACGCATCCCCGGCTGGACGAGCTCCCTCCGGGATGGCTTGGCAATGAGGTCTTCGGGTCCAAGGCGGACCTTGAGGACATGCTGCAGCGACCCGTGCGAAGTTTCGCCTACCCACATGGCGATCACGACCATGCCGTCCGCCAGATGGTCGTCGACGCGGGGTTCGACTCGGCCGCCGCAGTCAAGAATGCGCTCTCCCATGATCGCGACGACCCCTTCGCGATCGCGCGGATCACCATCACGGCAGCCACCACCGCCGCGCGGATCAGAGGGCTCCTACAAGGACGCGGTGCGCCGCTGGCGTGGTCCAGGGAGCGGCGAGCAACGCAAGCCTATCGGGCCTACCGGCGAATGCGTCGACGGCTCCGGCGGGAGGTGCGACGAACATGAGCGACCCACGGGTGCTGGATGTGGCGCGAGCCTCCCTCCCGGCACCGCCCGCTAGCTCCGGGCCGCCACTCGCGCCGCTTGCCGGGCAGCAGCCACCGGTCAGGGTCATGGAGCTGGAGCTCTCGGAGCCGATCCCGGATCTGTCAAGAACGACGTCGCACAACGGCATGCCGTATCGCCAGGCCCTCGTCCTTGTCCGGCTGCACCGCGAGCCAATCGGGCTGCTGGCCCTCGAGCTGCCGGGCGCCGAGCTCCTCGCCCGGGAGCTGGCTGGCGCGATCTGGCGGCAGTTCCACGCGCAGATCGGTCGACATCTGGTGGCTGATGGCGAGCCGCCGGTGCAGGAGCTCCCGATTGCCGGTCTGTCGCCACGGGAGGCGCCACCCTGTGCCCGGGACCATGCCTTCGCATCGGGAGACCTCGCACTCGTGAGCGTCGTCGTGACGACCTGCGATCGACCCGACCAGCTGTTGCGGACACTGGACAGCCTGCTCCTCCAGACCTATCCGGCCTTCGAGCTCATCGTCGTCGACAACCGTCCCGGCGCCGCGCCCACCCGCGACGCTGTCCGGCAGCGGTACGGCGCCGACCCGCGGGTCCGGTACGTCGCGGAATCCCGTGTCGGGCTGTCGGCCGCCCGGAACGCCGGGCTGGCCCATGCGCGCGGAGAGATCGTGGCGTTCACTGACGACGACGTGACGGTCGACCGGCATTGGCTGTGGTCCCTCGCCCATGCGTTCCTCCAGGACAAGGACGCCGCCTGCGTCACCGGGCTGATTCTTCCCCTCGAGCTGGAAACCGCACCGCAGCTGTGGTTCGAGCAGTTTGGAGGCTTCGGCAAGGGCTTTCAGCGGCGGTCATTCGACCTCGGGCCCAACCGTCCGCCAGACGCGCTCTATCCCTACACCGCCGGACGTTTCGGGTCGGGGGCCAACACCGCCTTCCGGACTGGCATGTTGCGCGCGCTCGGGGGCTTCACCGTGGAGCTGGGCGCAGGCACCCCCGCCCACGGCGGCGAGGACCTCGATGCCTACCTCGAGGTCATCTGCGCCGGCCACCAACTCGTCTACGAGCCCCGCGCACTTGTCTGGCATCGGCATCGCCCTGACCTGCCGGGGCTCTCACAGCAGATCCACCGGTACGGGATCGGACTCAGCGCCGCGCTCATCAGGCGGTTCGTCACCCGCCCCGAGGAACGCCGGGAGATCATCCGGCGTCTGCCCGCCGGGCTGGGCTACGCGCTTCATCCCCGGTCCGCGAAGAACACCGGCAAGAGGTCGGGCTACCCCGTGCAGCTGACGATGCTGGAACTGGCCGGCATGCTCCGCGGTCCGATCGCCTACGCGCTGGCTCGGCGGTCGGCACGGACCAGCGACACGGTGCCACCGACCAGGCCCCCGCATCCGGTCAAGACCGAGGAAGACTTGTGAAGCACACGCCGCAGCAGCATGCGTGGATGGTCACCTTCGACGTGACCTTGCTGGCCCTGACCGCGCTGCTCATCGTGCTCATCGAGCGTGACATCGACGGGTTGCCGCGCGTGCTCGCCACCGTGGCATTCGCCTGCTTGGTGCCGGGCGGAGCCCTTGTCACCCGACTGCCGTTCCGGGAACCCGACGAGATCCTGGCGATGACCGTGGTCCTCAGCCTCGCCATCCTCGCCGCCGCCACCCTGCTCATGGCCTGGATCGGAGTTTGGCATCCACTACGCCTCACGGCGGGACTTGGGGCCGCCTCCGCCGTTCTCCTGTTGATCGATCTGTTCGGGCATCGGCGCTCGAACCGCGCCGACCATGCGAGATGGCCCGTCAGCTAGCGACCGGCCGAGGACGCGAGAGCCGGCCGGCTACCACCACCATCGGCGCGAGCCTCCGGCTGGAACCTTCCCGCTACCGTCTGGTCAGGGTGAGCGCCTGGTGACCGCCCTCCACCTCCGGGAGTCGTTCGAGGGGGCGGCTGCGCCCGAGGCGCGCCCTGAACCTGCGTCGACAGAAGGCCACCCGTCGCCGCGGCGGGCTTGGCCGGTCATCGCCCAGATGCTCGGCCTAAGTGCCTGCATTGCGCTGTGGGGACTGTCCATCAGCGCGATGGACGTCGGCGCCCTCGACGACTACGGCCTGCTTCCGGTCTTCCCGCTGAGCTTCTTCGCCGCGCTCGCACTGCTGGTGGTCAGCTTCGTCGCTGTCGTGTGCTCGGCACGCCCCAGTCAAGTCGTGCTCGCCGGCCACGTTCTGGCGCTCATCCTGTTCCTGCACGGCACCATGCCGCTGGTCTTCTCGGAGCCCTTCTACCCGTGGGTGTACAAGCATTTCGGGGTCGTTCACTTCATCGATCTTCACGGGCGGCTCGACAGCTCGGTGGACATCTACCAGAACTGGCCGGCGTTCTTCACCCTCAGCGCGTGGTTCAGTCGCGTCGCCGGCACGAGCGGGCCCATGGCCTTCGCCGCCTGGGCACAGGTGTTCTTCTGCGCCTGCAACATGCTGCAGTTGCGGTACCTCTTTGGCTCCCTGAGCCGCGATATCCGCCTGATCTGGATCGCCATCTTCGTGTTCTTCACAGCCAACTGGGTGGCCCAAGACTACTTCTCGCCGCAGGCCTTCGCCTTCACCCTCTCGCTCGGGCTCTGCGGCGTGATCCTCCGCTGGCTGATGGTGGCCACGGACAAGGCGCGCCTGGCTCGGTGGCTAGCCCGCGCGGCCGCCTTCGTCACCCGGCTGGGACGACGGCGGCGAACCGCCTCCGACCTCGATGACGAACCGGCCGGCAGCCAACGGGTCGGCAGGCGGGCCGCCCGGAACATCGCCCTGCTGCTGTTCGCGGTCATCGTCGCCAGCCACCAGCTCACCCCGTACATGCTCATCGGTGGCCTGGCCGCCCTCACCGCCCTCGGAGTGATCCGACCGCGGTCTCTCGTCGTCCTCTTCGCCGCCATGGCGCTCGGCTACCTGCTTCCCCGACTCGAGTTCGTCCAAGTGAACTATGGGCTGCTCACCGGGGCCGGCGACCCCTTGCACAACTCCCACAACGCCTCAATCGGATTCCAGCAAGGAGATCCGGGACGGATATTCAGCGCTCAGGCGTCCCGCCTCCTCAGCCTGGTCATCTGCGGACTCGGGATCGTGGGGGTCATCCGCCGGTTTCGCGCCGGGTACAAGAACCTGGGCGTCGTGGTCCTGGCCTCGACACCGGTCCTGATCATTCTCGGCGAGAGCTACGGGGGCGAGGCGATCTACCGTATCTACCTGTTCTCGTTGCCTTGGCTCGCGCTCCTCAGCGCCTTCGCGCTCCGACCGGTCCGGCACGGCTGGTTGTCGAACGGGAACCTGGCCCGGCTCGCACCAGTCCTGCTCTTGCTGGTCGCGCTCTTCCTGCCCTCCTTCTTCGGAATGGCAGCGACCAACGAGGTGCGCCCGGGCGAGGTCGCGGCGAGCACCTACTTCTACCGCAACGCGCCGCCGCACTCGCTTCTGATGCTGGCCTCGCCGCAGTTTCCGATCCGCCTCACCAGCGACTATGACCAGTTCCAGCTGGCCATCGGCGAATCAGATCCCAACCTCCTGGCAGTCAAGCGGTCGCTGCGGCATCGGATGCTCGGAGCTCGGGAGGTTCCTGTGATCGCCGACGTCATGCGTTCCTACAACAAGGACGGATCAGCCTTCCTGGTGGTGAGCCGCAACGGCAAGATCTACTCGGACGTGTTCGACCTCCTGCCGAGCGGCTCCCTGGATCAGCTCGAGGCCGCGCTCTCTCGATCCAAGCGTTTCCGCGTCTGGTATCGCAACGACGACGCGACGATCTACCAGTTGGTGCGACCACAGGCCGCGCGTCCGTCGCGGCGGTGTACGCCCTCAGCCACTGCTGCTTGCCCGGAGGGCTGATGACGACAACCACCCACGTGGGTGACGGCACAACGGTCCCGACCTTCGCGCCCATCCGCCTGCTCGACATCGACCTGAACCGACCCCTGCACTCCGTCCCGGCCGCGACGGCCGAGGATGGCACCGCGTACCGGCGAGCCCAGGTTCTCGCGCGGCTGCACCGGCGCCCCGTCGGCAGCATCGACCTTGTGCTCGACGCCGACGGAGGACTGCCTGCCCAACGGCTGGCCTCGGTCGTTTGGCAGGCGCTGGGCGGCGCCATCCGGAGGCACCTCGACAGCGACGGCCTCAGCACGCCCGCCGCGCTGCCGGTCACCGGCCTACCGTCGATGCCCTGTCGCCAGGAGCCGGCAGTCGGTGATCCGCCGCTCGTGAGCGTCGTGATACCGACGAGGGACAGGCCGCGGCACCTGTCGGGCTGCGTCGATTCCCTGCTGCGGCTCGACTACCCGCGAGTGGAGATCCTGGTCGTCGACAACGCGCCGGCCACTGCCGCCACGATTGAACTGATCGAGGCCCGCTACGGCCGGCTGCCACAGGTGCGCTACCTGCGCGAGGACCGCCCCGGCTCGTCCATCGCCCGCAACACCGGGCTGACTGCCGCCCGAGGCGACATCGTGGCCTTCACCGACGACGACGCGGTCGCCGACCCCTCGTGGCTTACCGGTCTGGTCAGCGGGTTCAGGCTCGCAGCCGACGTCGCCTGCGTCACGGGGCTCGTGCTGCCGGCCGAGCTCGAGACCCCTGCACAGCTCTGGTTCGAACAATACGGCGGGTTCGATCGGGGCTACGAACGCCGACGCTATGACCTGACCGAGCATCGTGGGTCCAGCCCGTTCTATCCCTATGTGGCGGGCATCTTCGGCTCGGGCAACAACATGGCCTTCCGGACGGCGAGCCTCCGGGCCATGGGGGGCTTCGACCCGGCGCTCGGGGCTGGCAGCCCGGTGCGGGCCGGCGCCGACATCGAGGCGTTCCTTCGCGTCGTCCTCTCGGGAGCGACCCTGGTGTATGAGCCGGCCGCGATCGTCCGCCACTACCACCGTCGGGATTACGCCGGCCTGCGCAGACAGGTGCACGACTACGGCGTCGGCATCACCGCGATCCTTACCAGATACTTGCTGTCCGATCCCGCCTGCCGTCGGACGCTGCTGACACGCGCTCCTACCGGCATCGCCATCATGTTCGGACCGAGGTCGGTCAAGAACGCGAGGAAGGATGGGACGTATCCGACCGACCTGTTCCTTCAGGAGTTGAAGGGCATGATCCTTGGGCCCCTCATCTACGCCCGAAGCGCCTCGCGGTCGGTCCTGTCGCCCCCGGTCAAGCCGAGGCGGCGTGTGCCGAGGGGTCGGCAGGGACCGACCGCATGAGGTCCACGGCGCAGCGCCAACAGTGGCCGTTGCGCGAGGCGCTTCGCACGCCGCTCTACCGCAACGCGCTCGCTCTGGTGGTCAACAGCTGTGTCACCTCGCTGATCGGCATCGCGTACTGGACGCTGGCCGCCCGGCTGACCACCCCTGACGTCGTCGGCCTCAACGCGGCGCTGATCTCCGCGATGGTGGCACTGGCGACCCTCAGCCACCTCGGTCTCGAGGGCGCCCTCGGCGGCTTTCTGCCGCGGGCCGGTGCGGCGACCGGCTCGCTGGTGAAGCGCGCATATGCCATCGCAGCCGCGCTCGCAGTGGCATTCGCGGCAGCGTTCGCGGTCGCGGCACCACGCGTCTCGACGCAGCTGGAGGACCTGTATCGGCCGGGTGTGGCGGCGCTGTTCGTGGCCGCAGTCCTCACCTGGTCGTTGTTCGCCCTGCAGGACAGCGTCCTCACGGGGCTTCGTCGGGCGGTCTGGATCCCGCTGGAGAATATCCTCTACAGCGGGATCAAGCTGGTCCTCGTGCTCGTTCTCGCTCGCAGCCTCGCAGGCTACGGGATTCTTGTCTCCTGGATCGTCCCTGCGGCGCTCGCCCTCGCTCCCGTGTCGTTGGCTGTCTTCAAGGTCTTCATTCCCGCTCACCTGAGGACCTATGGCACCGAACCCGGACGGGGAACCGACCTCTTCAGCCGGTTCGTCGCCGGCGATGGGCTTGGCATGCTGCTCGCGCAGGTGCATACCGCGTTGCTTCCGATCCTCGTAGTGGAGCAGGCCGGCGCGCGGGCGGGAGGCCATTTCTACATCGCGTGGATGCTCGCTCAGGGGCTCGACCTGGTCGCTGTCAACATTGGCATGTCGTTGACCGTCGAAGGGGCCCACACCCAGGACGAGTTCCCCGCCATGTTCCGCCGCATCCTGCTCCGGACCCTGGTGTTGGTCGGTCTGATCGCCGGCCTGGGGATCCTTGCGGCTCCGTTGATCCTCACCCTCTTCGGCACGGGGTACGCGAGCGCGTCGGCGGGCCCCTTGCGGATCCTGCTCCTGGGGTCGCTCTTCCGGGTCGTCATCACCCTTGCCGTCTGCGCTGCCCGAGCCGAGCGACGACCGTCGCGCGTCATCGCGCTGCAGGCGGGCCTGACGGGGATCGTGCTTCCCTTGGCGTGGCAGTTGACCCATGGGCTGAGCGCCACCGGCGCAGCCCTGGCCTGGACGATCGGTCAGATCGTGGTGGCAGTGCTCGCTTGCCACCTCACCCGTCACCTGCTCCGGGGGTCGGAACGACCGCCGACGGGGCACACGCTCGTCGACCGCTTCTCGGAGGCCCCATGACGGCTTGGCGTCGAGCAGGTCTGAGGCCGGCCACCATCTCGGAACCTGGTCATGTCGTCCGAATGCGGTGTGCCTCACTCTTGCGAGCGGTTCCGCGGCCGATGCAACGAGCTCTGCTGACGGTCGGACGCCGAGCGCCGGGCCGCAGCCTTCGGTGGGGCAACATGCGAAGGCCGTACCCCTTCAGCGACCGATACGGCTACGATCGTGGAACACCGGTCGACCGCTACTACATCGAGCGATTCCTGAGCGAGCACGCCAGCCGGATCCATGGAAACGTGCTCGAGGTCAAAGATGCGCACTATACCCGTCGCTTTGGACACTCGGTGCGCCCCCATGTCGTCGACATCGACAGCGACAACTCCGAAGCGGATCTGCATGCTGACCTCGACAGCCCAGAATGCCTACCGGTCGAGTTCTTCGACTGTGTGATCCTGACCCAGGTCCTGCAGTTCCTCTCACCTGAGCGGGCGCTCGCCAACGTGTGGGCGTCGCTCGTTCCCGGAGGGACCCTTCTCCTCAGTGTCCCGTCGCTGAGTCGCGTGGATCCGCATGACCATGCCACCGACTTCTGGCGGTGGACACCCAACGGACTGGCCGTGCTGCTCCGCCGTCTGGGGATACCGGCGTCCGTAGCCGGTTACGGCAATGTCCTGGCGTGTGTCTCTGCCCTCTGGGGCCTGGCTGTCCAGGATCTGAGCCCGGAGGAACTGGACCTCACCGACTCGCGCTTCCCGCTCGTTGTGTGCGCATATGCCAAGAAGCCAGAATGACGCGGAAGTTGTTCCCGACCGGTGGCGCGCCAGGTCCCCCTCGAGGCGGCGAGCGGCGATCGGCTGGCTGGTCATCGCGCCGATCTCTGTGTGCGCCGCCTCGCAACCGGCACAGCTCCAAGAGTCGTCGTCGTTGCTGTTGCTGGCCGTCGGGTTGACGCCATTCCTCGGTCCCCTAGCGCTGGTAGCCGTCGGGATCGGACTGTGGCAACGCCGCCGGCTGTTGACGCTGGTGTCGGCCGCCTCGGCCGGAGTGCTCCTGTTCTCGGCGGTGTCCGGACTGGGCGTGCCTGTACGCGCCCGGCCACCTGCCGGCATGCTGCCCACCTTGCGCCTCTTCAGCGCCAACGTCTATTACGCCAACCCCGATATCGGGCGGATCGCCGAGGAGATCGCCGCAAGCGCCCCTGATCTCGTTGCCCTCCAGGAGATCGATGTTGATGGCGCAGCGGGGCTGCGGAGGTCCGGGGCCCTTGCTCGCTTCCCGTACGCCACGACCGAGATACGTGCCGGGCCGGTGGCGATCGGCCTCTGGTCGCGGTTTCCCATAGTGGATGTACGGGTGCAGCACGTTCGCGAGATGCCGTTCCTCAGCGGCACGATTGCTCTTGGTGCTCGCCAGCTACGGGTCTACAACGTCCATATGGTCGCGCCGCTCGGCCGCGACCGTGTCCACTGGCAAGCTCAACTGCGGTGGCTCGAGGACGAGTTGCGCGACCAGCATGGACCATTGGTGATCGCTGGTGACTTCAACGCCACCCGATATCACTCACGTTTCCGGAGGCTCCTTTCGGACCGATTGGGGGATGCGCACGAGCGGAGCGGCCGAGGGTGGGCGACGACCTGGCCGCGGGATCAGTGGCCACTGCCGCCCCTGATGCGCCTCGATCATGTCCTCGTCTCACCGGACATCGGGGTGCGATCGGTCAGGGAAGGGCTCGGGCGAGGCAGTGACCACCGGCCGATCATTGCCGATCTCGTTCTGTCCTAGTCAGGTCGCCCGTCAGCAGCAACGGTCCCAGTTTGGTAGGGTCCGGGATGAATGCCGCAGCTGACCACGGAGTAAGGATATTCCGTGCCCGACATGAGGGTCTTGAGGCAATATCTGCTCGATGCGCTGATGAGCCACCGTGATCTTCAGGCGATGCAAACGCTGGCTCCTCTGTCACGCAGCTTCACACCATGGACTCCCATGGCGCTGCGCCCGAGCGGCATGGTTGCGCTGCTCAACGAGATTGTCATCCACGATCGGTGGCAGGTCGTCGAATTGGGTGGAGGAGTATCGACACTGTTTTTCGCACGGCTGATGAACGAGCGCGCTCGTGGACACCTGATCACGGTAGAGCATGATGAGCTTTGGGCTGAGCAATTGTCCAAGCTCGTCGACCGGGAGGGCCTGACAGAGCGCGTAACCATCATTCATGCGCCCCTCACTCCCTGCCCTTCAGGCTTCACCGGGGCATGCTCGTGGTACAGCCGGGATCTGGTGGATGAAGCCGTGCAGGCCACCCAGATTCAGCTCCTGGTTGTCGACGGGCCGCCCGCTCATGATGGGGCGACCAGATATGCTCGTTACCCGGCGGTTCCCATGCTCTACAGCAGGATGTCGGGTAGCGGCTTCGCCATAGCGTTGGACGACATCGACCGGTATGGGGAGAGGCAGGTCCTGCGCCGCTGGGAGCGGGAGTACCCTCTCCGTTTCGATCGTCGATACCTCAGTGGGTCCTTGGCGTTGGCCAGGAGCACCACGGGCTACGCCGTCTGAGCTCGCCCAACCGCCCGGGTATGGGGTGGATCGGGCCCCATGCCCGTTCCACAGCCGCTCAGTACGATTCATGGCATGGGCTTGGTCAGTCGCACCCAACGCCGAGGCCGTGGACAGGCGCGCTGCCGCTGCGGCCATCCTCGCGCGGCTCATCAGCACTATCGACCAGGCCTCGACTGCTCCCTGTGCAGTTGTCCGCGCTACCGGAGGCGGTGGCGGGCATGGTCGTTCTGGGGCATACGGGCAAGCTAGCGTCGGTGGCTTGTCGCGCCGGCCGGACGCGCCCAGCGACTCGGCGTGACACCGTCCAGGCCCGACATCGGCCCCGATTCTTCCACGGGGCTTGACGGTGACTGGGATAACCGTTATACAAGGTGACGGCTAACGGTTATCCAGGAGGGCCCATGCAGCAGGAAGTGGTGCTGGCGATGCTGGCCAAGGAGCCGTCGTACGGCTACCAGCTGCGCGCGCGGTTGCGCGACGCGCTCGGCCCGCTCGGCGAGGCGATGAACGCCGGGCACGTCTACGTCACGCTGACCCGGCTGGAGAAGGCCGGCCTGGTCGCGGTCGAGCGCTCTGCCGACGACGCCGGCCGGTCGGACCGCAAGGTGTACGCGCTCACCCCCGACGGCCAGCAGCGAGTCGCCGAGTGGATCGCCGAGGCGAGCTGGCCAAGACCCGACCTCGCGGAGTTCCATCTCAAGCTGATCGCGGCCGCGGCGGCCGGGCTGGCCGACCCGCTCACCATCGTCGACACCCAGCGCCGCGAGCTGCTGCG
>Ga0081538_10000451_pt1 | contig 46242 bp, 42 predicted proteins | sample TabmetS5T2R1_FD_71022 | JGI IMG/M metagenome (GOLD analysis project Ga0081538, IMG submission 71022) | Tabebuia heterophylla rhizosphere microbial communities from the University of Puerto Rico - S5T2R1 | ecosystem: Host-associated > Plants > Roots > Rhizosphere ... | reverse complement strand
CGAAGGGGGAGACGCGGGCCGGGGCCCGTCGCGCCGGTCTCGAGGCGGCCGGCCGGTCCGAGAGCCAGGAGGCGTGCTTCCTCGGCGGCGACGACTACCGCGCGTTCCTCGCGCGGCACGGGCTCCCCACGGAGGACGGCGCCGTCGTGGACGAGTCGGGAGCGCTGCTCGGCAGCCATCAGGGCTTCTGGCGCTTCACGCCGGGCCAGCGGAAGGGCCTCGGCGTCTCGACGGGCGCGCCGGTCTACGCGCTGCGCACCGACCCGGCGCGGAACGCCGTCGTCGTGGGGCCGCGCGAGTCGCTGGCCCGCACGCGGGTTCGGGCAGAAGGCCGCATCTTTGCGCCAGCTGAGCGCGTCGACGTGAAGCTCCGCTACCGCTCTCCCGCGGTCCCCGCGAGCATCGCGCGAAGGTCGCGAGGCTTCGAGGCGGTGCTCGACCGGCCGGCGTACGGCGTGGCGCCCGGCCAGGCTGCGGTCCTCTACGACGGGGACGTCGTGGTCGGCGCGGGCCGCGTCGTGTCCTCAGCGCGGTGAACCGGCGTGACCACTAACGTGCGTCCTCCGTTGAGGGGAGAAGGGGGTCCGACGATGGCGACCGACGAGATCACGCTGACGATGCCGCGCCAGCGGCCGTACTACGGCGTTGCCCACCTGGTACTGGGCGGCGTCGCTGCGCGCCTGGACCTGACCGTCGAGCATCTCGAGGAGCTGGAGCTGGCGCTCGACGGACTGCTCGACCGCCACGACGGCGGCCAGGAGATCACGCTCGCGCTCCGCGTCGTCGAAGGCGGCCTCGTAGCCGAGCTCGGGCCGTTTGGCCGACAGCTCGAGGCCGAGTTCGACAAGGAGCCCGGCGACTCGCTCTCCCTCCGGCGCCTCCTCGACGCCGTCGTCGACGCATACGAGCTCGACCGGCGCGACGACGGCACGTGGATCGAGCTGAGCAAGCGGACCCCCGAGGCCCCCTAGGTGGCAGCCGACGACAAGATCCTCCTCCGGCGCTACCACGAGGACGGGGATCTCGCCGCCCGCGAGGAGCTGATCGAGCGGTACATGTCGCTCGTCCGCTCTCTCGCCCGCCGGTACGCGTACCGCGGTGAGCAGCTCGACGATCTCGTCCAGATCGGCGCCATCGGCCTCATCAAGGCGATCGACCGCTTCGACCTCGAGCGCGGCGTCGAGCTCACGACCTACGCGACGCCGAACATCATCGGCGAGATCAAGCGCCACTTCCGCGACAAGGGCTGGTCGGTACGGGTCCCGCGCGGGCTCCAGGAGCTGAACGTCCAGGTCTCGAAGCTGATCGAGCAGCTGACCGTGCAGCTCGGGCGCTCGCCGACGATCCCGGAGCTCGCAAGGGCGGCGGGCGTCGAGGAAGAGCAGGTGCTCGAAGCCCTCGAGAGCGGACGCGCCTACAGCTCCGTGTCGCTCTCGACCGGCGGTGGCTCGGACGAGGACGGCGAGCTCGATCCGCTCGAGTCGCTCGGGACGATCGAGCACGAGTACGAGGTCTCGGAGGATCGCGCCGTGCTGGCGCCCGGCTTCAAGGTGCTCGACGAGCGCGAGCGGAAGATCCTCCACTTGCGCTTCTTCAGTGGGCTCACGCAGTCGCAGATCGCGGCAGAGATCGGCATCTCGCAGATGCACGTCTCCCGGCTGATCAGGCGATCACTGGAAAAGATCCGCGAGGAGATCGCCGAAGAGTCCGAAGTAGCCTGAGCTCCGTGCACGTTCGCGAATGGGGCTCGGAGAGCGGCCGGCCGCTCGTTTTCTGGCACGCCCTCGGCGCGGGAACCTCGGGCGCGTACCTGACCGAGGTCGCCCCGACGCTGACCGCGGCAGGGCTGCGGCTGATCGCGCCGGACGCGCCGGGCTTCGGCGAATCGCCCGCGCTCCCGCCGGAGCAGTACGAGACCGAGAACGTCGTCGAGCTCCTCCGCGGCGTCCTCGACGTTCGCGGGATCGATCGGGCGATCCTGATGGGGCACTCCTGGGGCGGCACGGTCGTCACGTCCTTCGCGGCCGCGCACCCGGAGCGCGTCGCCGGCCTCGTCCTCGTCGACAGCGGCCACGCCGACTACCAGGACCAGCCGGGGTTCCCGCACGGGAAGTCCTTCGACGACCTCGTCGAGGACAACCGAGCGCCGGGGCGGACGATCCGCACGACGGAGGCGGAGTTCGAGCGCGACGCCCAGGAAGAAGTGCGGCGGCCGATCACGCCGGAGGTGATGGAGATGTTCCGCGCCGGGCTTCGCAAGGACGGCGACGAGCTCGTCAGCATCGTCACGCCGGAGGCGCGCGCCTCGGCGATGTGGGGGCTGATGGGGACACGGGTCACCGAGAGCTGGCCCGCGATCGGCGACGCCGGCATCCCGATCCTGCTGCTCCTCGCGACCGAGCCAGAGGAGGTCGGCGAGCGGAACCGACGCGACGCAGAGCGGTTCCGTGAGCGGTTCCCGGACGCGGAGATCGTCTTCATGCACGACGCCGGCCACGACCTCTTCGCCGACGCCGGGCCGGAGCTCGCGCGACTGGTCGCGGACTGGGCCGGCCAACACTCGGCCGCCGGCTGATCGGAAAAGGAGCGCGGGAGGGCCCGGCGAGGCCCTCCCGCACCGCATCGCGCGTCAGTCGTCGCCGGACTTCGTCCGCGTCGCGACGTAGATGTCGGACGAGCCCTCGGGGCCTGGCGCCCGCCCGAAGAGCAGAGTTCGCGCCTTCTTCGAAAGCGAGGGACGCGACTCCGCAGCGGCCGTGTTCACCGCAGAGCCGAGGTTGACCGGCGCTGACCACGGGTGGTGGACGCTCTGGCGCGTCGAGACCCAGATGTCCTGAGCGCCGAGCGTGCCCGTCCGGTTGGACGAGAAGACGACCTCGCGCCCGTCCTTGCGCACGTTCGGCTGGATGTCGTTCGCCGCCGCGTCGTTCAACTCCGCGATCGGCGCCGCCGCGCCGAAGCCCGAGTGGACGTGTCCGCTGCTGACGAAGATCTCGCCCGGAACGGCCGCGGAGCTCCGAGAGAAGTAGAGGGACGCGGCCCAGCCGGCATCCACGTACGACGGGCCCTGCTCGTCGAGCGGGCTGTTCGGCCCGTCCGGGGTACAGCCGAGGTGCCGCGGCTCGCTCCAGCCGTGCTTCCGGCTGTGGTGGGTGAAGTAGATGTCTCCCAGGCCGCAGCTGCCCGGCAGGGCCTCCCGGCTCACGAAGAAGAGCCCGCCTCCCCGGATCGGCGTCGGGCAGAAGTCGTCCGCGGCCGAGTTGACTGGCTCGCCAAGGTTCTCGGGCGCGCCCCACGGGGCGTGCCGGTTCGGCCGGTGAGCGACCCAGATGTCCAGGAGCCCCACGCCTCCGGGACGGTTGGACGCGATGTAGAGGCTGAGGCCGTCCGGCGACTGGATCGGGCAGCCGTCCAGCGAAGGCGTGTTCAGCTCCGAGTTGTTGCCGGCGATCTCGTCGATCTTCTGGGCGGGCGACCAGGACGAGAAGTGCCCGGCCTGCGACGCCGCCGTGAACGCCGCCACGCCGAAGATCACGGCGAGGAGAGCCAGCGTTCTTGTCTTCACGCGCATGGTGTGCTCCTTTCCGCAGCGTTGTTGCGCTTGACGACGCCGAGGCTCACAGTGAGGCGTGTGACGCGGCGTGTGACGGAAAGCGGCCCGCAGTGGGTCTGAGCATCCACCTCCTGGGGCCACCGAGGTTGGAGCGCGGCGGGCTCCCGGTCGAGCCGCCTCGCGGCAACAAGGCCTGGGGCCTCCTCGCCTACCTCGTCCGGACCCGGCTTCCGCCCTCACGGGAAGGACTGGCCGGCCTGCTCTTCCAGGAGGCGGACGACCCGCTGGGCACCCTGCGCTGGACGCTGTCGGCGCTCCGCCGGAGCGTGGGAGAGGACGCCCAGCTCGGCGGCGACCCGGTGCGCCTGACGCTGGCGCCCGGGACCTTCGTCGACACCGAGGTGCTCAGCAGGGGCTCGTGGGTGGAAGCCCTCGGGCTGCCCGGTCTCGGCCACGAGCTCCTCGACGGCCTCGTCTTCCGCTCGAGCCCCGGCTTCGAGCTGTGGCTCGAGAGCGAGCGGCGCCACGTCGCGGGGACGACGAGCGCCGTCCTCCACCAGGCCGCGCTCGCGCTGCTCGCACGCGGCGAGGCGGAGGGTGCTGCGCGGCACGCGGCCGAGCTCGTCCGGCTCAACCCCTACGAGGAGAACGCGCACGTCCTCCTCGTCCGCTGCCTCCGGGCCGCGGGCGATCACGAGGGTGCGGCGCGCCGGGCGGAAGCCTGCATCGAGCTCTTCCGCCGCGAGCTCGGCGTCGACCCGAGCGCCGCGCTCCGCGAGGCTGCCGAGGCCTCCGAGGCGTCGGCGGCCCCTCACGTCTCCGGACGAGCGGCCGTCCTGGCACAGGTCGAGGCGGGCGAGGCGGCGCTCGCGGCGGGCGCGATCGAGGCCGGCGTCCAGCGGATCCGGAGCGGCGTTGCCGCCGCGCGCAGGAGCGGCGACCGCGAGCTCTTGGCGCGATCGCTCGTGTCGCTCGGCGGCGCCCTCGTCCACTCCGCCCGCGGCACGGACGAGGAAGGCGCGGCCGCCCTGCACGAGGGGACGACGCTCGCGGAGGAGGCCGGCCGCGACGACATCGCCGCCACTGGTTGGCGCGAGATCAGCTGGGTGCAGTTCCTCCGCGCCCAGTACGAGCGGGCCGAGGAGTCACTGACGCGGACCGAGGAGCTGGCGCGAGGGAGCGAAGAGGAGCTCGCGTGGGCGGAGATGACGCGGGGGGCCTGCCGCCACGACACCGGCGACTACGCCGCCGCGGGCGAGCTGCTCCGCTCGGGAGCGGAGCGCGCCAGTCGGCTCCCGTCGGGTCAGCCGCTCGCCCAGGCCCTCACCCTGCTCGGGCGCTACCACCTCATGCGCGGCGAGATCGAGGATGCGCTTCATCTCCTCGACCAGGCGCTCGACGAGGTGGACGTCCGAGGAATGACCGCGTTCGTCTCCTGGCCGGAGGCGTTTCGCGGAGAGCTCGATCTCGTCCTCGGCGACGTGGACGCGGCGGAGGCGCGCTTCGAGCACGCGTTCGCGCTCGGTTGCGAGGTGGGCGACGCCTGCTGGGAGAGCATCGGCCTGCGCGGGCTCGGCCTCGTCGCGGCGGCGCGCGGCGACGTGCCGCGTGCGCTCGACCTGCTCGTGGAAGCGCCACGGGCGTGCCGCCGGTTGCCGGACACGTACCTCTGGATCGAGGCCTACGGGCTCGACGCGCTCTGCGCGGTCGCCGTCGAGCACGGCGTCGAGGCGGCGCCGCGGTGGATCGACGAGCTCGAGGCGATCACGGCCCGGCGCGGCATCCGCGAGCTCCTTCTCCGCGCGACCGTCTACCGCGCCCGGTTGGGAGAGCCCGGCGCGCTCGACGCGGCCCGGTTGCTGGCCGCACAGATCAACAATCCGGCGCTGGACGGCATCGTCCCGCGAGAAGAGCTCGAGGGCGCCTCCGAAGCCTCCGCCTAGAATCGATCGCGTCTTGAGAACCGCCGCCGAGATCCGCGAGGGGTACCTGCGCTACTTCGAGGAGAAGGGCCACCTCCGCCTGCCGTCGGCGCCGCTGATCCCGCCGGCGGAGGACACGTCGACGCTGCTGATCAGCGCCGGGATGCAGCCCCTGAAGCCGTACTTCCTCGGCCAGAAGGAGCCGCCGTCGACGCTCATGACGACGTACCAGAAGGTCTTCCGGACGACGGACATCGACGAGGTCGGCCTCGACGGCTACCACCTCTCCTTCTTCGAGATGATGGGCAACTTCTCCGTCGGCGAGTACTTCAAGGACGGCGCCGTCGAGCTCGCGTGGGAGTTCCTGCACGACCACCTGCAGATCGACTTCGAAAAGCTCTGGGTGAGCGTCTTCGCCGGCGACCCGAACCTCGGGCTGGGCGAGGACGAGGTGGCGATCGCGGCCTGGGAGAAGATGGGCCTCTCGCGCGATCGCATCGTCGGGCTCCCGCGCACGGAGAACTTCTGGCAGGCGGGGGAGACCGGTCCCTGCGGGCCGTGCTCGGAGATGTACTACGACCGCGGGCCGGAGCTCTCGTGCGGCCGGCGGGACTGCGGGCCGGGCTGCCCGTGCGAGCGCTACCTCGAGTTCTGGAACCTCGTCTTCATGGAGTTCGACCTCGGCGCCGACGCGAAGCTCACCCCGCTGCCGAAGCCGGTGATCGACACCGGCCTCGGCCTCGAGCGGACCGCGGCGATCCAGCAGAGCGTGATCTCGGTCTACGAGACCGAAGGCTTCCAGGCGCTCATGGACTGGATCGAGCAGGAGAGCGGCGTCGCCTGGACGAGCTCGGAGAAGGCCACGAAGGCGCACCGGATCATGGCCGACCACGGCCGCGGCATGACCTTCCAGGTCGCCGACGGGGTCCAGCCGTCGAACGAGGGCCGCGGGTACGTGCTCCGCCGGGTGATACGCCGCGCCGTCCAGCAGGCGCGCGGCATCGGTCTCACCGACTTCTGGCGGATCTCCGGCCTCGTCGCCGACCAGATGTCCTACTGGTACCCCGAGCTGGAGGAGAACCGCGAGCGGATCGCCGACACGATTCGCGCGGAGGAGGAGCGCTTCTCGCAGACGCTCGAGCGCGGGATGGGCCTGTTCGAGGAGATCGCGGCCCAGGGCAACATCTCCGGCGAGGAGGCGTTCCGCCTGCACGACACGTACGGCTTCCCGCTCGAGCTGACGCGAGAGCTGGCGCTGGAGCGCGGCCTCGCGGTGGACGAGGAGGAGTTCACGAGCCTGATGGCCGAGCAGCGCGAGCGCTCGCGGGCGGCCGCGAGCTTCGAGGGCGAGATCCGCGTCAGCGGGCCACCCACGGAGTTCGTCGGCTACGAGGCGACCGACGTCCTGACCGCGATTCTCGCGCTCGAGGACCTCGGCGACGGCACGTTCCAGGCGAAGCTGGAGCGCTCGCCGTTCTATCCCGAGGGCGGCGGCCAGGTCACGGATCACGGCTGGATCGAGAACGAGGAGACCGGCGACCGGGCCGAGCTCGTCCGCGCCACGCGCGTCGGCGACGACCAGGTGTTGACCTTCCGCGGCGAGGGATTCCAGGTCGGCGACCGGGTGCGCGCGTCGGTGCCGTGGAGCGTCCGGTTCCCGACGATGGCGAACCACACCGCGACGCATCTGCTCCACAAGGCGCTCCGCGACACGCTCGGGGACCACGTCGTCCAGGCGGGGTCCGCGGTGCGGCCGGACAAGCTCCGCTTCGACTTCAAGCACGACAAGGCGCTGACCCCCGAGGAGCGGGAGCAGATTGAGCGCGCGGTCAACGAGAGGGTCTTCGCGAACCTGCCGGTGCACACGTTCGTGACGCCGATCGAGGAGGCGAGGAACCTCGGCGCGATGATGCTCTTCGGTGAGAAGTACGGCGACGAGGTGCGCGTCGTGGAGATCGACGACTACTCGCGGGAGCTCTGCGGGGGGACGCACGTCCGCTCGACTGCGGAGATCGGGCCGTTCGTGATCCTCTCGGAAGGCTCGGTCGGCTCGGGCGTCCGCCGGATCGAGGCGATCACGGCCGGCGAGGCGTGGGCGGCGCTCCGTGCTCGGTCCGAGGAGCTCGAGGAGCTCCGGGGAGAGCTCGAGCGGACCCGCAAGGAGCTCGCGAAGGGCCCGAAGCCGAAGGCAGACGCCGAGGCGGTGATCCGGGACGAGGCCGACGGGATCGTGGTCGCCGAGGTCGAGGGCGTGAAGGGCTCGGCGCTGAAGGACCTTTCCGACCAGCTGCGCCAGTCGAGGAATGCCGACGCCGTCCTGCTCGGCTCGGTGGACGACGGCCGCGCCTACCTCGTGGTCAATCTCGACCAGTCATTGGTCGAGAAGGGGCTCGACGCCGTCCAGGTCGCGCGCAAGGCGGCAGAGAAGATCGGCGGCGGAGGGGGCGGACGGCCCACGCTGGCGGAGGCCGGCGGCCGGGACCCGGCCGGGCTCGCCGACGCCTACGAGGTCGCGAAGAGCGAGATCGCGTCGGCTGCGTGAAGGTGCTGGCGCTCGACTACGGCTCCGCAAGGACCGGCGTCGCCGTCTCGGACCCGACCGGAACCCTCGCGCGGCCGATCGGCACCGTCGAGCGTGCAGCGAGCGAGGAGGGGATGAGGCGACTGCTCGAGCTCGTGCGGGCCGAGGCGCCGGAGCAGGTCGTCGTCGGGCTACCGTTGTCGCTGAGCGGGCAGCGCGGGGCGCAGGCGCAGGAGACGGAGCGTTTCGTCGAATCCCTCACCCGGGAACTGGAAATTCCGGTCGAGACGTTCGACGAGCGGTTCACGACGACGCTCGCGGGCCCGGGAGGCGACGATGACGCCAGGGCCGCCGCGCATCTGCTCACGAGCTATCTGGAATGGTCGAAGAACCGACAAGCGTGATCGAGCCGCCGCGCCCGCCGCGGCGCCACCGGGCGAAGACCTCGCGCGGGCGGATCGTCTTCCGGCGCCTGCTGGCGCTCGGCTTCGTCGTCGCGCTGCTCGCGCTGCTCGGCGGGTCCGCGTGGGTGATTCTCGGCGGAGGCGAAGAGGAGGCCGCCCCGCCGCCGGCGCAGCCGGTCGTCCCGCCGCTGAAGACGCTCCGGATCATCTTCCCGGAGGGGTTCACCCGCGAGGAGATGGCGCGCCGGGTCGGCGAGGTCAACGAGATCGCCCGCGAGAAGCGCGACGTCGAGCCGCAGCTGTCGCCGGATCGGTATCGAGCATTGACCACCGGCGCGGCCCGGGTACCGCGGGAGTTCAAGACGCAGGGCAACCCGCCGCACCTCGAGGGCTTCCTGTTCCCGGCGACCTACGAGTTCACGGAGAAGACGACGACGCGGCAGCTCGTGAACAAGCAGTTGACGGCGTTCCGGCGGAACTGGTCGCAGATCAACATGCGGTACGCGCGCTCGAAGAAGCTGACGCCGTACGACGTCCTGATCATCGCATCGATGGTCGAGAAGGAGGTTATCGCCCCTGAGGAGCGCGCACTCGTCGCCGCGGTCATCTACAACCGGCTCAAGGCCGGCATGACGCTCGGGATCGACGCCACCATCCGGTACGGGCTCAGCGTCCCCGGCACGGAGTCGCTGCGCGAGTCGCATCTCGAGGATCCCACCCCGTACAACACACGGATCCACGCAGGGCTGCCGCCGACGCCGATCGCCAGCCCGGGCCTCGCTTCGCTCCAGGCGGCCGCGCACCCGGCGAAGGTCAACTACCTGTACTTCGTCCGGAAGCCGGACAAGGTGCATCACTTCTTCACCGCGAGCAAGCGCGAGTTCGACAACTACCTGATCGCCAACGGCTACTGAGACGCTGAGGAGGGCGGCCGCGCCGCTCGGGCTCGCGGCCCGCCGTCTCACGGCTCGGCCGGGCGGGCCGTTGCTGACGGCGCTGGGTGTTGCGATCGGCGCCGCGGCACTCGCGGCGGTGCTCGTCTCGAACACGGTCGTCGAGGATCGCGCGGTCGCCGATGCGGTCGCGCGGCTGCCGGCCGACCAGCGCGTCGTCAGCGTCAGCTGGGTCGCGCCGCTGGGTCAGGAGCTCGGCGACAGGGACCGGGCTGCGCGGGCGGCGCTCGCCTCATTGGATCTCGGCCAGACTCGGCGTGCGGTCGCGTTTCGGACGGCACGCCTGGACGGTCGGCTCGTGCGCCTGGCGGCCTTCGACGAGGCGAGCCGGGTGCTGGAGCCGACCTCGGGCCGGATGCCGCGGCCCTGCTCGTCCCGCTCCTGCGAGCTCGTGGTCCTCGACGCTCCGCGGATCCCGGCCGTGGGTGAGCTCGACGTGGTGGGGTCGGCATCGGCACGCCGAGGCTTTCCGGTCGAGCGATACACCGGCACGCCCTCGGCGGAGGCTCCGGTTCTGGTCGCAGACGGGGTGGAGGGGCTGAGCGACCGGCGCGAGGTCGAAGGCCTCTTCCGGACGGTGACGTGGGCCGTGGCGCTCGACCCCGATCGGCTCGACGCTGACACGGTCGCCGGGCTCCCGGCGAGGATCGCCGAGCTCGACACGCGTCTCCGTGCGCAGTCGGGCGAGTTCGCGATCGACGCGCCGCTCGAGGACCTGCGGGCGGCGGCGGAGCGCGCCGAGGTCGCGAGCAGGCGGCAGCTGCTCGTCGCCGGCGCCGGCACGGCGCTCTTCCTCGCGTTCGTCGTCCTCGCCGCGGCGCGGATCCGGCGTGGTGTCGGCGCTACCGCGTTCAGGCTGCGTCGTCTCGGCGGCCGCCGCTGGCAGGTGGCGCTCGAGAACCTCGCCTACGTGGCGCTGATCGCGGTCCCGGCCGTCCTCGTCGGGTGGTGTCTGGGAATCGCCGGCGGCGCCCTGATCGCGAACGCGGCCGGAGAGCCGGTGGGCGACGTCGTGCGGCGCTCCGCCCTCACGGGCGAAGGGCTCGCCGTCCTGCTCGCCGCAATGGTCATCGCGACCCTGGCGCTGGTTGCGACCGTCCAGGCACGGACGCTGGAGGTCCGCGGCCGGAGCGTGGGCGCGGTGGACGTCGCGATCGTCGGCGTGCTCGCCGTCCTGGCGACGGCGGCGCTGCTCGGCGAGACGGACAGCGCCGCGCTCGCCGCCGGGGGCGGGACGGGCTCGGTCCTGCTCTCGCTTCCGATCCTGATCGCGCTCGCAGGCGCGTTGCTGACGGCGCGGCTGCTCGGACCGACGCTTCGGCTGGCCGAGCGTGCGCTTCCGGCGGGCCCGACGTCGCTGCGGCTGGCACTCCTGTCGCTGGCCCGGAACGCCGGCCCGGCCGCCGTGACCGTCGCCTGCCTCACGGTCACGGCCGCGATGGCCGTGTTCGCGTTGGCCTACGACGCCACGCTGGACCGGAACCAGCGGGACACCGCGGCCTTCGCCGTCCCGCTCGACTACGTCGTCGCGCGGGACGACACGCGGGCGCAGGCCTTCGCCACGCGCGACCTCTCGCGCAGCTACGAGGATCCGGTCGGCGTCGTGCGCCGGACCGGCGAGGCGCCGAGCCTGAACCGCCGCGAGCGGCTGACGATGCTCGGGATCCCGGCCGGCGTGATCCCGGAGCTCCGCTGGCGCGACGACTTCTCCGACGAGACTCGGGAGGAGCTGTCCCGGGCGATCGCATTCGAGGGCGGGGAGCTTCGCGGCGTCCCGATCCCCGCGTCGGCGAGGGCGCTCGTCTTCCCGCGGACCGTGAACGGCGATCCGGTGCGCATCACCGCGAACATCCAGCGTCGCGACGGCGGCTTCACCGTTCTCGATCTCCTCGGCCGCACGGCGGGCCCGGACGTCCGCGCTGCACTGCCAACCAATGCCCGCGGTGGGAAGCTCGTCGGGCTGGCCCTCGGCTTCCCTCCCGGAGAGGAGTTCACCGCGGCACATCGGGCAACCGGCAGCGAGCAGATCCCCGACATCTTCGTGCGCGGCACGCTCCGGCTGGGCCGGCCCTTCGCCGTGACGGCCGAGGGACGGCAGCCGCTCGCGCTCGACTACCGCGACTGGGTCCTTGCGGACGGCTCGGCCGGAAGCGGCGGCTCGGCGTCGAGCGTCCGGATCCGCTACTTCCTGAGTCAGGAGCGGCGGTTCCGGATCAGGCCGAGGCAGCCGACCGACGGCCGGCCGATCCCGGTGATCGCCTCGCGCTCGCTCGCGGACGCGGCAGGGGACGCCGACGTCGTCCCGATCCGGGTCGGCCTGGCGGAGCTTCGGGCTCGGATCGTGGCTACCGCGGAGCGCTTCCCGACGCTGCGAGGCGACTTCCTCATCGCCGACCGGACGGCCGTCGACACCGCCGCCAACGCGGTCGTTCCTGGGACCGCGGTTCCGGATGAGGTCTGGCTTCGTGGGCCACCTGGCGAGGCACGCGAGCTGCGTGCCGCGGCGCCGCTCCCGGTCAGGGTCAGCTCGCGGGACGCCCTCGAGCGCGAGCTGCGATCGGACTCGGTGTCGCGCGGCGTCTCGCTCGCCCTCGTCGCAGCCGCCCTGCTCGCCGCCGCGCTCGCGATCGTCGGACTGCTGCTCACCATCGCCGTGGACGTCCGCGACAACCGGCCGGAGCTCTTCGACCTGGAGACGCTGGGCGTCGATCCGACCGGCCTCGCCCGGCATGTCTGGCTGCGCCTCGCGCTCGTGCTCGGTGTGGGCCTCGTCGCCGGCCTCCTGACCGGGGTCGCCATGGCCTTCCTGGTCACCGACGTCGTCGCGGTGACGGCGAACCTGACCGAGGCGGAGCCGCCGATCCGGACCGTGGTGAACTGGCCGTTGCTGGCCGCCGGCCTCGCGCTCTTCGCGGTCGGCGCGCTCGTCGCGGCTGCCCTGCTCGCACGTGCGCAGTTCCGCGGGCCCGCTCCCGACCGACCGAGCACCGCGTGACGCCGGTCGTCCAGGCAACCGACGTCGTCCGCGTCCACGCGACGCGGAACGGACGCGCCGCGGCGCTCCAGGGTCTGACCCTGGACGTGGCCGAAGGAGAGATCCTCGTCGTCTTCGGGCCGAGCGGGTCCGGAAAGACGTCGCTGCTGCGGATCCTCGCGGCGCTGGATGCGCCGTCCGCCGGGCGGGTGCGTGTCAGGGGCACCGATCTCCGTCTGCTTCGCGGCCGCCGCCGGGAGCTCTTTCGCGCCGCCAACATCGGGTACGCCGACCAGCATTACTCGCGGCTGCTCGCGCCGGAGCTCCGGGCCCGGGACGTCGTGGAGGTGCCGCTCGCGCTCCGCGGGGAGGCGCCTCGTGCGCGCGCGGCGCGGGCCGATGAACTCCTCGAGCGCGTCGGCCTGGCCGATCGCGCCGACGCCTTTCCTTCCGAGCTGTCCGGCGGAGAGCAGCAGCGCGTCGCCCTCTGCGCGGCTGTGGCGGGCCACCCGCCGCTCCTCCTCGCCGACGAGCCGACCGGCGAGCTCGACGCGCGGAACGCGGGAATCGTCTACGAGCTGATCGGGGAGCTCGTCCGGAGCCACGGCGGCAGCGCGGTCATCGTCAGCCACGACCCGGGCGCGGCCGAGATCGCCGATCGCATCGTGCAGATCCGCGACGGGCGGATCAGCGCCGAGACGCTTCCGGGAGGCGACGAGTCGCTCGTCGTCAGCGAGGGCGGCTGGCTGCGCGTGCCAGAGGAGCTCCGCGCGCGCGTGCAGCTCGGCCCGCGCGCTCGGCCGGATGCCACGGACGGTGCGGTGCGGCTCTCACCAGCAGTGGAGGCTTCGCCGGCAGCGCCCTCCGCCGAGCCGGCGGCGGAGCGCAAGCGCCCGGCGAGCAGCGGGTCGGTCGCAGAGGTCCGCGCAGTCGAGCGGCGGTTCACGCGGGCCGACGCGCCGGTGCTCCAGCGCCTCACGACGAGCTTCCCCGCCGGCCGCCTGACAGCGATCAGCGGCCCGTCCGGATCGGGCAAGACCACCCTCCTGCACCTGCTCGCCGGCCTCGACCTCCCCACGAACGGCGAGGTGATCGTCCTCGGCGAGCAGCTGTCCGGCCTCGACCGAGCCGCGCGCGCCGAGTTCCGCCGCCGGAACCTCGCCCTCGTCGCGCAGGACCCGCCGCTTGTTCCGTTCCTGACTGCCCGGGAGAACGTGGAGCTCGGCCTGCGGCTCCGCGGCGCCTCCGACGGCCCTGCGCTGGACGCGCTCGCAGCTGTCGGCGTACGAGCGCTCGCCGACGAACGCCTGTCGCGGCTCTCGATGGGCGAGCGGCAACGCGTGGCGATCGCACGGGCGATCGCCGCCGAGCCGGCGCTCCTCCTGGCGGACGAGCCAACGGCCCGGCTCGACCAGGCGAACGCCGCCGCGTTCGGCGAGCTCCTCACACAGCTTGTCGACGAGCGCGGCCTCACGGTCGTCTTCAGCACGCACGACGCCGTGCTCCTTACGATCGCGGACGATGTCGTCCGGCTCGCGTGAGCTCGTCGCGCTGATCGGGAAGCCGGTCTCGCACTCGCTCTCGCCCCGGATGCAGAACGCGGCCTTCGAGGCCCTCGGGGTCGACTGGACGTACGTCGCGCGGGAGGTCGAGCCTGACGGTCTCGAGGACGAGCTGGACGAGCTCACGGCGTCCTTCCGCGGCGCGAACGTGACGGCGCCGTACAAGCTCGACATGGCTCGGCTCGTCGGCTCGCAGCTGGAGTCGGTGAACACGCTGGTCTTCGAGGCCGGCGCCGTGACGGCATTCAGCACCGACGCCGCGATCCTCGAAGGTCTCGACTTCGAGCGCCCGGCCATCGTCGGCGGCGGCGGGGCGGCCGTCGCTTTCCAGGCCGCGATGCCGGAGGCCCGGCTCTTCTCGCGCCGCGGCGAGTGGCCGCCGGACGTCGCGGACGCGGACTTGGTCGTCAACGCGACGTCTGTGAAGGACGAGGCCGTCTTCCGCGTCGGTGCCGGCCAGACGCTCGTCGATCTGCCGTACCCGGGATCGGCGACGGCGAAGGCCGCCGAGTCCGCCGGCGCGCGGGTCCTGAACGGCCTCGAGGTGCTGGTCGCGCAAGGAGCGGCGTCGTTCGAGCTGTGGACGGGCATGCCGGCGCCGGTCGACGTCATGCGCCGCGCCGTAGGCTTGCCTGATGCTTCACCTCGCGACAGCGGGTGAGTCGCACGGGCCGGCGCTCGTCGGGATCCTCACGGGGCTCCCGGCGGGATTGAGCCTCGACCGCGAGGCGATCGACGCCGACCTCGCGCGCCGTCAGCAGGGCTACGGCCGCAGCCCGCGCCAGCGGATCGAGCAGGACCGCGCCGAGATCCTCGCGGGGCTCCGCCACGGCCGGACGCTCGGAACGCCGCTCGCCATCGTCGTCGCGAACCGAGACCACGAGAACTGGCGGTGGGGGATGAGCCCCTGGCCGCCCGAGGGCGAGCCGGAGGGGAAGGGCACGCAGCCCGTGACCCTGCCGCGCCCCGGCCACGCCGACCTGGCCGGAACGCTCAAGTACGGCCACGAAGACGTGCGGAACACGCTCGAGCGCGCGAGCGCCCGCCAGACGGCGATGACCGTCGCGGCCGGCGCCGTCTGCAAGGCGCTCGTGGGCGAGATCGGGGTCGAGGTCGCCGGCTCCGTCGCGGACATGGGCGACGTCGACGCCGCAAAGGCGGACCGCGACACGGTGGGCGGGGTTGTGGAGGTGCGCGCCACCGGCGTCCCGCCCGGGCTCGGCTCGTACGCCACGAGGGGGAGCCGCCTCGACGCCCGGCTGGCGGCGGCGCTGATGGGGATCCAGGCGGTCAAGGGCGTCGAGATCGGCGCGGGCTTCGAGCTCGCGGGCCTGCGCGGCTCGGAGGCGCACGACGAGATCCTCCCGGGCCTTCGCCGCGAGACGAACCGCGCCGGCGGGATCGAGGGCGGCGTCTCGAACGGCGAGGATGTCGTCGTCCGGGCCGCGATGAAGCCGCTCCCGACCCTCATGCGCCCGCTCCGGTCGGTCGACCTCGAGACCGGAGAGGCGGGGGAGGCGCTCGTCGAGCGAAGCGACGTCGCCGCCGTCGAGGCGCTCTCCGTCGTCGCCGAGGCATCGGTCGCCTTCGAGCTCGCCCGCGCCGCCCGCGAGAAGTTCGGCGGCGACTCGGTCGACGACTTCAAGGCCGCCCACCGCGCCTACCTCGAGCGCATCCCGTGGCAACCGCGCTAGACCGCCACATCGCGCTCATCGGGTTCATGGGCGCGGGGAAGACGACGCTCGGCTCGCGCGTCGCCGACCTGATCGGGCGCCAGTTCTTCGACCTCGACCGCGAGATCGAGAAGTCCGTGCGCCGCACGATTCCCGACCTCTTCCGCCGCGAGGGCGAGGCGCAGTTTCGCGTGATCGAGGCGGAGGAGACGCACCGGACACTCGCCCGCGAGCGACCCGCGGTCGTCGCGCTCGGCGGCGGCGCGATCGAGACGCCGGTGATCCGCGAGGCGCTCGAGAAGCACGCGCTCACCGTCCTGATCGACGTCGAGCCGGACACGGCGTGGGACAGAGTTGCCGCTTCCGCGCGGCCGCTCGCCAAGGATCCGGAGCAGTTCCGGCAGCTCTACGAGCGGCGCCGCGGGCTCTACGAGCAGGCGGCGGACGCGCACGCGAAGGATCTCGACGACGTCATACTCGCCGCGCTCGGGATACGCATCGAGCCCGGCGCCAAGCCGGAAGGCGACGTCCTCATCGCCGACCCGACTGCGCTGGAGCTCCATCCACTCGAAGTGGGGGAGACCCATACTGTGCGCGAGAAGTCGCTCGAGGAGGCGCAGCGGCTCTGGACGGAGCTCGGCATCTCGCGCGACGGCACGATCGTCGGCTACGGCGGCGGGACGACGACCGACCTCGCAGGCTTCGTGGCGGCGACCTACATGCGCGGCGTGCGGTGGGTCTCGGCGCCGACGACCCTCGTCGGGCAGGTGGACGCCGGGATCGGCGGCAAGACCGCCGTCGACCTCCGCGAGGGCAAGAACCTCGCCGGGGCGTTCCACTATCCGGACGAGGTCGTGATCGACCCCCAGCTCATCGCCACCCTTCCCGCGGAAGAGCGCCAGGCGGGCATGGCCGAGGTGGTCAAGACCGGGCTCCTCGCCGGCCTGGAGACCTGGGAGCTGCCCGAGGATCAGATGATCCGGGCGTGCGCCGCGTACAAGTCGGCCGTCTGCCTCGCGGACCCCTACGAGCAGAACCGCCGCGCGATCCTCAACCTCGGCCACACCTTCGCCCATGCGCTCGAGGCGGCCTCGCTTTACACCGTGCGGCACGGCGACGCCGTCGCGCTCGGTCTCCTCGCCGCCCTCCGGCTCTCCGGCCTCCCGACCGACGTTGTGGAGACCGTCCTCGATCCCCGCCCGGTATCCGTCGATCGCGAGCGGGCGTGGGATGCACTGAAGCGCGACAAGAAGACGCGGGACGGCCGGATCCGCCTCGTCCTCCTCGAGGCGCCGGGCAAACCGGTCTGGGGCCTCGAGCGACCGGAGGACGAGGTGCGAGCGGCTCTCGACGCGCTGATCTCGGGCTAGGGTCTCGCGCGTGAGGGTCGCCGTCCTGAACGGAGTCAATCTCGACGTGGTCGGCCGGCGCGACCCCGAGACATACGGCGGGCTGAACATCTCCGAGCTCGAGACCCGGATCTACGGCTGGGGCTCGGAGCTGGGCTGCACGGTCACCTGCCGGCAGACCAACCACGAGGGCCAGTACGTCGACTGGTGCCACGAGGCGCTCGACTGGGCCGACGGCGTCGTCGTCAACCCGGCGGCGTGGACGCACTACAGCTACGCGATCCGCGACGCGATCGAGCTCTTCAGGGTCCCCGTCGTGGAAGTGCACCTTTCGAACGTGGACGAGCGGGAGGAGTGGCGTCGGGTCTCCGTCATCGCCGACCTCGCCGCCCACCGCGTGATCGGCAAGGGCCCCGACGGCTACAGGGAGGCGCTGGAATTCCTGACTCGCGAGTAGACCGCCTGCGCGCGACGCTCGAGGAGCCGCTGCTCGTCTCGGCCCCGGTCAACGTCGTCTACCTCACCGGGTTCCTGAGCTCGAACGCGGTGGTGCTCGTGGAGCCGGAGCGCGTGCGTCTCTTCACCGACTTCCGCTACGCCGAGCGCGCCCGCGAGGTGCCCGGCGTCGAGGTCGAGGTCACGAAGCGGCACATCTACACCGACCTCGCCGATCGTCTGCCCGGCCCGGTCGGGTTCGAGGCGCCGGCGGTCTCCTACGCCGACCACGCCATCCTCCACCACGCCGGCGCGGAGCTGACGCCTCGCTACGGGCTCGTCGAGTCGCTGCGCGCCGTGAAGGAGCCGGGCGAGCTCGACGCCATCCGCAGGGCCGCGGAGATCACGGATCGAGCGTACGAGCGGATGGCGGAGGAGCGGTACGCCGGCCGCACGGAAAAGGAGCTCGTCTGGCGGATGACGGAGATCTTGCACGAGGAGGGCGCGGACGAGCCGGCGTTCGAGATCGACATCGCCGCCGGCCCGACGGCGGCGAGCCCGCACGCCATGCCGGGCGACCGGGTGATCGAGGAGGGCGACCTGGTGCTGATCGATGCCGGCGCAAAGCTCGACCACTACAACTCGGACTGCACGCGCACCTTCGCCGTCGGCGAGGTCTCCGAGTCGCTGCGGGAGATCTACGAGGTGACGCGGAAGGCGCAGCAGGCGGGGCTGGACGCCGTCCGCGCCGGGACGACCGGCCAGGCGGCAGATGCGGCGGCGAGGGCGGTGATCGACGACGCCGGCTACGGCGAGAACTTCGGGCACGGCCTGGGCCACGGGCTCGGGCTGCTCGTCCACGAGGCGCCCGTTCTCCGGCCGGAATCGACCGACACGCTCGAACCGGGGAACGTCGTGACGGTCGAGCCCGGGATCTACCTGAGCGGGGTTGCCGGCGTCCGCATCGAGGACCTCGTCGTCGTCACGGACGACGGCTGCGAGGTGCTCAGCTCGTTCACGAAGGATCTCGTGACCGTTCGCTAGCCTCCTTCCGGTGGCGGACGTCGTCAACACGAACCAGTTCAAGAACGGGATGCACATCGAGCTCGAGGGCTCCCCGTGGCGCATCCTCGAGTTCCAGCACGTCAAGCCGGGCAAGGGCGGCGCGTTCGTCCGGACGAAGCTGAGGAACCTGGACAACGGCGCCGTGGTCGACAAGACCTTCCGCGCAGGCGAGAAGTTCCCGCGCGTCATCACCGAGACGAAGAACGCGCAGTACCTCTACGACTCCGGCGAAGAGGTCGTCTTCATGGACGAGCAGACGTACGAGCAGATCAGCCTCTCGCGTGACTCGGTCGCCGACGCGCTCGATTTCCTCCAGCCCTCCAGCACGGTGCAGCTGCTGAACATCGACGGGCGGCCTTCGGGCGTCCAGCTGCCGGCGTCGGTGGAGCTCACGGTGGCGGAGACCGAGCCGGGCGTCCGCGGCGACACGGTCTCGAACGTCACGAAGCCGGCGAAGCTCGAGACCGGCGCGATCGTCCAGGTGCCGCTCTTCGTGAACCAGGGCGACCGGATCAAGGTCGACACCCGGGAACGCCGCTACATCTCACGGGCATGAGCGACCGGCGGGCGCTGGCGCTCGCGGCCCTGGCGCTCGCCTCGGCTCTCTGCGTCGCGCTGCTCGTCGCGCGCTGGGTCTACTCGGACCCCGGCGCGTACAACTTCCTCGCCTGGAACCTCTTCCTCGCCTGGATCCCGATGATCGCCGCAGTCCTCGTCTACGACATGCATCGCCGCGGCCGGCCCCTGCTCCAGCTCCTTCCGCTCGGGGCGCTCTGGCTGCTGTTCCTTCCGAACGCGCCGTACCTGCTGACCGACCTGATCCACCTCGGGACCCGCGACGACGCGCCGCTGTGGTTCGACCTCGTCCTCTTCACCGCATTCGCCTGGACCGGGGCGCTGCTCGGCTTCCTCTCGATCTACCTGATGCAGGTCGTCGTGCGGCGCGCGGCCGGGGTCGCCTGGAGCTGGGCGTTCGTCGGCGCCAGCCTCGTGGCGACCTCGTTCGGCATCTACCTCGGCCGCTCGCTGCGCTGGAACAGCTGGGCGCTCGTCACGAATCCGGGGCCGCTCGCGTCGGACATCTGGGCCCGCGTCTCGGATCCGCTCGGGCATCCGCGAAGCTTCGGCATGACGGTCGCGCTCTCGGCGCTCCTCTCGGTTCTCTACCTCGTGCTCTACGCGTTCGCCCAGCTTCCCGCCGCCGAGCGAGCCTCTCGTTAGGGTCCGGCGGATGCCGCAGCTCGTCGACACCACGGTCCGCCTCGTCAGCCAGGAGCCGCTGGCCGGTCGGCTGCCGACCTCCGCGATCCTCGAGCTGGCGGAGATCCTCGACAGTGCGGGTTTCGCGTCCCTCGAGGTCTCGGGCGGCGGCGTCTTCGACAGCGCCGTCCGCCGTGGCGTCGAGAGCCCGTGGGAGCGAATCCGGGCGATCAAGTCGCGGACGAACACGCCGCTCGGGATGGCGCTTCGCGGCCGGTTTCTCGTCGGCTCGCGTCCGGTCGGCGGGGACTTCGTGCGCCGCTTCGTCCAGACGGCGGCGGCGAACGGCATCGAGGTCTTCCGGCTCCATGATCCGCTGAACGACGTCTCGAACCTGCGCGAGGCCGGCGAGGCGATCACCGAGGCCGGCGGCGAGTTCGACGCGGGCCTGATCTACAGCCCCGGCCCGACCGGCGAGACCGACGCGCTCGTCGAGCAGGCGCAGAAGCTCCCTGAGCTTGGCGCCGCCCGTGTACTGCTCCACGACCCATCCGGGTCCCTGGAGCCGCACCGCGCGAGCGAACTGGCGACGGCGATCCGGGAGGCGAGCGGCCTCCCGATCGGGATCTACTGCCAGGGCTCGGCGGGCAACGCCCTCGCCGCGGCGCTCGAGGGTGCACGAGCGGGCGCAGACCGGGTCGCCTGCGCGGTCTACGCCGTGGCGCTCGTCCTGCACCGCGTCGCCGGGGAGGGGCTCGCCGACGTGCTGGACGGGCTCGGCCTCGAGACGGGGGTCGACAGCGAGCGGCTCTGGCAGGCGTCCGACCTGATCGACCAGCACATCGGCGACGAGCCGGTGACGCCGCTGGCTCCGCGGATCGCCGTTCGCGCCGCGCAGCACCAGCTGCCCGCGGGCCTGGTTGCCGCCCTCGACGCGCATCTTCGCTCGCAGTCGACCGGCGACAGGCTCGACGAGGTGCTCTCCGAGCTGGAGCGGATCCGCGGCGAGGCCGGCTGGCCTCCGCTTGCCGCACCGATCGGACAGATCCTCGGCTCCCAGGCGCTCATCCATGTCCTCTCGGCGAGCCGGTACAGCCTGGTCGTCGACGAGCTGCGCGGGCTCTTCCAGGGCGACTTCGGCCGGCCACCCGGCGAGCTCGACCCGGATGCGGCCCGTGCGATCGAGCTCCGCTCGAATGGTGAGAGCCTCGAGGCGCAGCCGGCGGTCAACCTCGACGACATCCGCGAGAACGCGGAGGGTCTCGCCGCGAGCGAGGAGGAGCTGCTCCTGATCGCGCTGTTCGGCGAGGAGGCCGAGCCGCTGCTCGCGACCATCCGCGGACGCGCGAGCGGGGAGGAGCGGCTCGTCGGCGGCAGCGTCGACCAGGGCCGAGCCGAGCGGATCCGCGAGATCGTGCGGATCGTCCAGGAGAGCGGTGTCGCCGAGATCGCGATCGAGGAGTCCGGCCTGCGGGTCTCCGTGCGGCGGCGGGAGGAGCAGGAGGTCGCGCCGACCGTGCCCGCTGCGTCGCCCGCCCCGGCGGAACCGACCGAGCTCGACGTCGCGCCGGCGGCGGTCGAGCCGGCGACCGACGGGGTCGTCCGGGTCGAGGCGCCGATGGTCGGAACCTTCTACCGCGCGCCGTCGCCGGGCGCGCCGCCGTTCGTCGAGGAGGGCGCGCCGGTCGCCGCGGGCCAGACGCTCTGCATCCTCGAGGCGATGAAGCTGATGAACGAGATCAAGGCGGACACAGACGGGATCGTCCGCACGATCCATGTCGAGAACGGCCAGCCGGTCGAGTTCGGCCAGATCCTGTTCGAGATCGAGCCGGCGCTGGGCCGGCCGCTCGATGCCGTTTGAGACGGCCCGCTCACGGCGAAGCGCTGAGCTGCCGCGCTGCGCTGTGCGGCGCGGAGGCGGCGCCCGCGGATCGCGCCCATATCTTCCAGATATGAACGCGACCCGCGTTCGGGCCTCCGCATCCACCCAGCACACCCCGGCAGCGAGCCTTCACCGTGAGCGGGCCTTTAACCGAGTCCTGGTCGCGAACCGCGGCGAGGTGGCGGTGCGGGTGATCCGCGCGCTGCACGAGCTGGACATCGAGGCGGTCGCGATCTACTCGCAGGCCGACGAGGGCTCGATGCACGTGCGAATGGCCGATCGCGCGATCTGCATCGGCCCACCCGCGGCCTCAGAGAGTTACCTCCGGATCCCGTCGGTGATCGCCGCCGCCACCACGACCGGCTGCGAGGCGGTCCATCCCGGCTGGGGCTTCCTCGCCGAGAACCCCGCCTTCGCCGAGGCGTGCGCCGACAACGACCTCGTCTTCGTCGGGCCAACGCCGGAGGTTCTGGCCCGGATGGGCGACAAGGCATCCGCCCGGGACGAGATGGACGCCGCCGGCGTCCCGCTCGTCCCGGGGACCGGCCCGGTCTCCGCCGACGAGGTCCGCCAAGCGGCGGGCGAGCTCGGCTACCCGGTGCTGGTCAAGGCGGCCGCAGGAGGCGGCGGGAAGGGGATGCGCCTCGTGTCTTCCCCGGATGAGATCGAGCGCGCCTTCGCGATGGCCGCCGCCGAGGCAGAGGCATCGTTCGGCGACGGCCGGCTCTACCTCGAGAAGGCCATCGTCCCCGCCCGCCACGTCGAGATCCAGGTGCTCGGCGACGCGAGCGGCGGGATCCTCACCGTCGGCGAGCGCGAGTGCTCGATCCAGCGCCGCCATCAGAAGCTGATCGAGGAATCGCCGTCGCCCGCGCTGAATCCCGAGAGGCGCGAGCAGATGGAGGCCACCGCCGAGCGCGCCGCGCGCGCGATCGGCTACACGAACGCCGGAACGTTCGAGTTCCTCGTCGGACCGGACGGCGCGTTCTACTTCATCGAGCTGAACGCCCGGCTCCAGGTCGAGCACCCGGTCTCCGAGCTCGTCACCGGCATGGACCTCGTCCACGAGCAGCTCCGCGTCGCAGCCGGGAGACCGCTGTCGCAGACCGGCCGCGCGGGACGCCGCGGGCACGCGATCGAGATCCGGGTGAACGCGGAGGACCCGGCCCGTGACTTCATGCCGATGCCCGGCCGGCTGGAGCGGTTCCGGCCGCCGCTCGGCCCGGGTGTCCGCGTCGACACGTTCGTCGACGACGGGGCCGTCGTCCCGCCGCACTACGACTCGCTGCTCGCGAAGGTGATCGCCTGGGCGCCGGATCGCGACCTCGCGCTCGCGCGCTCGCTCCGTGCGCTCAACGAGTTCGAGGTGACCGGCGTCCCGACGACGATCGGCGCCGCCGCGCAGGTGATTCGTAGCGAGGCGTTCGCCCGGGGCGATTACTCGACGAGCTTCCTGGACGAGAACCCGGTCGCGGCAAGTAGCACCGTGTTACTTGGATCGGAGGCGGAGTGAGCCAGAGCCGCCGCGCATCCCGGCGGGCCGCCCTGTTCATGCTGTTCCAGTGGGACGTGACGGGAAAGGAGCTCGGCTCGACCTACGAGGGCGAGGTCGACGACTTCGCGTGGGAGACGGCGAGGGCCGTCGCCGACCGGGCCGAGCACCTGGATCACCGGATCGACCAGGCGACCGAGGGCTGGCCTGCCGACCGGCTCGGCGCGCTTGAGCGGAACGTCCTCCGTCTCGCCATCCACGAGCTCGAGGAGGGTGAGATTCCGCCCGAGGTCGCGATCGACGAGGCCGTCCGGTTCTCGAAGCGCTACGCGTCCGACGAGGCGGCGAAGCTCGTGAACGGGATCCTGGGACGCATCGTGCGAGAGGAGGCCGCATGACCGAGCCGGAGCCGCCGACGCCGGAGCAGAACCTCGAGCGGGCCGAGCAGCTGCTGGAGCGCCTCGACGAGGCGCGCAGCCGGCTCGAGGCGGCGACGGACCCCGACCAGGCGATCGAGATCCTCAGCGAGCTCTCCGAGATCGCGAAGGACGTCGAGGCCGAGATCGCGAAGGCGAAGCGTGGGGCGGATGCGCAGCCCTGAGGAGCATCGTGCGGCGTTCGAAGGCTTTCTCGCCGGTCTCGAGTTCCCGTCCGATCTGGGCAACCTCGAAGAGGCCGTGCGCTACGCGCTTGCCGGCGGCGGCAAGCGGATCCGTCCGGTGCTCTGTATGGCGACGACCGAGGCTGTGGGCGGCGATCCGGACGACGCCCTCGACGCCGCCGGATCGATCGAGCTCATTCATTCCTTCTCGCTCGTCCACGACGATCTTCCCGCCCTCGATGACGACGACGAGCGGCGCGGGCGCCCCGCCGTCCACCGCCGATTCGGCGAGGCCACGGCGATTCTCGCGGGCGACGCACTGCTCAACGAGGCCTTCGCCCTTGCGCTCCGGTACTCGCTCCCGCACGTCGCGCGGGAGGTCGCGCTCGCGACCTCGGGCATGATCGGCGGCCAATATCTCGACGTGAACGGCGGGCGGAAGGACCGCCTCGAGCTCAATCGCCTGAAGACCGGCCGCCTGTTCGAGGCGTCAGTGCTCTGCGGACTGTGGGCGGCCGTCGAGGTACGGGAGGAAGCGCAAGCCCGCTGGCGTGCGTTCGGAGCCGACTACGGCTTCCTCTATCAGGTGGTCGACGACCTGCTCGACGACGATGGGCTGGTGAACGAGCGTGGGCGGGAGGCGACGCTGGAGCTGGCTGTCGAGACCGAGGAGCGCGCCAGGTCGCGGCTCGACGAGCTGGACGCGGACACGTCCGTGCTGGTCGAGCTCGTCGCTGAGCTCAGCGCCCGCAAGCCCTGAGTCAGCAGTCCTCGGTGTAGCCCCACTCGCGCGCCTTGGCGCAGAACTCCTCCTCGTCGGCCGTGAAGAAGTGCCGCACGCTGTTCGGCCTGCGGAGGTAGTAGAGGTAGTTCCGGCCTGCAGGTCGGGCCGCCGCCCGCATGGACGGGACGCCGGGATTGCCGATGGGCGTCGGCGGGAGGCCGCGGTGGATCCGCGTGTTGTACGGGGTGCGGCTGCGGAGTTGCGCCCTCGTCAGCGGACGGTTGCCCGGGACGCCGAGGCCGTAGCGGAGGGTGGCGTCGATCGCGAGCCGCATCCTCGCCTTCAGGCGGTTGTAGATCACCGCCGAGACGAGCCGCCGCTCGTCGGCCGCGACCGTCTCCCGCTCGATCATCGACGCGATGATCAGGACGTCGTAGGCGTTCAGGTTCCCTGCCCTCGCTCGCCGCAGGTCGATCCCGCGCCACCGCGCCTCGAACGCCGCCACCTGGTCGGAGATCAGCTCGGAGGCGCGCGTCTCCTTCGTGAACTCGTAGAGCGAGGGGAAGAGGAAGCCCTCGACGCTTCGTCGCTTCAGGAACGGGCGGAACGGCCGAGGTGCCCGCGCCTGCTCCGCGGCCGCCTTGTAGGCGGCGCCGGTGAGCCGCGGCGTCACGCCCCGCTTGCGGATCGCGATCTTCCGCACCTCGGAGACGCGGTCGGCCATCTGGCGCACGCTGAAGCCCTCCGGGAAGACGATCCGGAGGGTGACCGGCGCCTGTGCCTGCGCCGGCGCGGCAGCGGCGAGCATGGCGGCAAGCGCCAGCAGGACCCCGTGGCGACGCGCCATCCCTCTAGCCTACGGATCCATGCGCAAGCGCCTCGACGTCCTGCTCGTGGAGCGCGGCCTCGCCAACTCGCGGACGCAGGCGCAGGCGCTCGTGATGGCCGGACGGGTCCCCGGCTTCGACAAGGCCGGTCAGCAGGTGGACGAGGCGACGGCGCTGGAGGTACTGGAGCCGCCGCGGTTCGTTTCCCGCGGAGGAGAGAAGCTTGCGCATGCGCTCGAGCAGCTGGACGTGGATCCGTCCGGCCGGGACGCCGTGGACGTCGGCTCGTCGACGGGCGGCTTCACCGACGTGCTCCTCCAGCGGGGGGCGCGCCGGGTGATCGCGCTCGACGTCGGCCGTGCACAACTCCACGAACGCCTTCGCGAGGATCCGCGCGTCACGGTCATGGAGGGCGTCAACGCCAGACATGTCGACGAGCTTCCCTTCGCGCCCGACCTCGTAACGTGCGACGTGTCGTTCATCAGCGTCCGGCAGGCGCTGCAGCCGGTGCTCCGGCTCGCCCAGCCCGGCTGGGAGGGAGTCGTCCTCGTGAAGCCGCAGTTCGAGGCCGGCCGGGCGGACGTCAAGGGCGGCGTCGTGCGCGACCCCGAGGTCCACCGGCGCGTTCTTCGCGAGGTCGCCGAGGCCGCGCGCGACTGGGACGCCCAGGTGGTCGGCGTGACGGACTCGGGGCTTCCCGGCCCGAAGGGGAACCGCGAGTTCTTCCTCCACCTCGTGCACCGCCCCGGCGCGGAGCCCCCTGCGGAGCTCGACGACTGGATCGACGATGCCGTCGGTTAGCCGCGCCGCCGTCGTGGCGCACGGACGAGCCGACGTTGCGGACGCCCTTGACGTCGTCGAGCGGCTGGCCCGCGACCGCGGGATCGAGATCGTGGAGGACTCGCCCGACTTCGCCGTCGTCCTCGGCGGCGACGGGACGATGCTGCGCGCGCTGAAGCGTTTCCTCGGCGAGGGCGTGCCGGTGATCGGCGTCAACTACGGCCGGGTCGGGTTCCTCGCGTCCATGGGGAAGGAGGACCTGGAGACCGGCCTGGCCCGTGCGTTCGACGGTGAGTTCGAGATCGTCCAGCTGCCGACGCTCGAGGTCGAGGTCGGCGGGGACCGGTTCCCGGCAGTGAACGACGTCGTTGCGCACAGCGGCGTCCTCGGGCGGATGGTGGAGCTTCGCTGGGCCATCGCCGGCGAGGAGCTCGGGACGGTGCCGTGCGACGGCCTCATCGCGAGCACACCGTCGGGCTCGACCGCGTACAACCTCTCCGGCGGCGGCCCCGTGCTCGTCTGGGGCCTCGACGCGATGGCCGTGACCTTCGTCGCGCCGCACTCGCTGCACGCCCGGCCGCTCGTCGTGCCGCGGAACCGGCAACTCGAGGTCTCGAACCTGACTCCGGACGTGGAGGTCGCGCTGATCGCCGACGGTCACCAGGTCGGGACGGTGGCCTCCGGCGACTCGATCCGGATCAGGCTCGCGGACGCCGTCAGCCTGCTCGCGACCCTGCCGGAGGTCACGTTCTTCCGACGCTACCGCGACACCTTCGCCTCCTAGGAGGGTTTGGCGGAGTGGCGCACAGCCGTCTTTTCGTCAAACCCTCCTAGCTCGCGATGACCCGGCGGGGACTGGCGCTCTTCGCCGCCATGTGTGTGATCTGGGGCGTCCCGTACCTCCTGATCCGCGTGGCCGTCGAGGAGATCAGCCCCGCGATGCTCGTGCTGGGGCGGACCGGCCTCGCCGTTCTCCTCCTGCTGCCGATCGCGGCGGCTCGCGGCGAGATCGGACCGGCTCTCGCCCACTGGCGGCCGGTGCTCGCGTTCGCCGGGATCGAGATTGCGCTCCCGTGGCTCCTGCTCGGCGCCGCGGAGCAGGAGATCTCGAGCTCCCTCGCGGCGCTGCTCATCGCGGGCGTCCCGCTCATCGGCGCCGTCATCGCCCGGATGACCGGCGGGCGTGATCTCGGGCTTCCGAACGTCGTCGGGCTTCTCGTCGGCCTCGCAGGGGTGGGCGCCATCGTGGGGGTCAACCTCGAGTCGGCGGGCATCGTCCCGATCGCGGAGGTCGGCCTCGTCGCGGTCTGCTACGCCGTTGGGCCGGTGATCCTCCAGCGCTGGCTCACCGACGTGCCGGCGCTCGGGGTGATCGCCCTCTCGCTCGCGGTCACGGCGCTCGCGTACCTGCCGATCGCGGCGTTCACCTGGCCGGACGAGATGCCGTCGGCGAAGGCGATCTGGTCGGTCGTCGGGCTGGCCGTCGTCTGCACCGCGCTCGCCTTCCTCCTCTTCTTCGCGCTGATCGCCGAGATCGGCCCGGTCCGCGCAACCGTGATCACGTACGTGAACCCGGCCGTGGCGGCCGTTCTCGGAGTGCTCGTCCTCGACGAGGAGTTCACCGTCGGGATGGCGATCGGCTTCGCGCTCGTCCTGGTCGGCTCCGTGCTGGCGACCCGGCCGTCGAGACCGGCACCGGTGGTCGCCGCCGCCTAGGGATGGACTCCTCACCGGCTGGTGCCGATGCGCCGCTCATGCGCGTGTTCCCTCGGCGTCGACGCAACAGGTTGGCCCTCGTCGGACTGCTCTGGGCCGCTTTGCTGCTCGCTCCGGGGCTCCTGACGATGCCGGTCGAGGCCCGATCGCAGTTCCCGCCCCGCTGGAAAACGCACACAGACGCGGAACTCGAGCGGGTCGTGGATACCGTCGCGCGCCGGGGAGGATCGGAGGTCTGGTGCTGGTCGACGGACGATTGGTCGCACCGTCGGGATCCATGGAAGGGCCGCGCGGACGTCTGGCAGGGGTCGTGGGGGGCGTACACGTGGGACGTCCACATCCACCTCTCGCCGAACGACTGCGCCGTCCTCAAGCTCCTTAGAACGTCGAACGGGGCGGTCTGGGACTTCCGGCACCCGGAGAGCCTCGCGTGGTCGACGTTCGTGCTGGCTCACGAGTCGTGGCACTTCGCCGGCTATCCGGACGAACGGCAGGCGACGTGTTGGGGGCTCCAGCGGATTGCGGAGCTGGCAGTCGCGCTCGGTCGCACGCCGAAGGAAGGCCGGTACCTTGCGCGATTGGCCTGGACGGACTGGTATCCACGGACCAGGGACTCGTACCGCTCGCGCGAGTGCCGCGACGGAGGTCGGCTCGATCTGAGTCCAAAGAGTCACGTCTGGCCCTAGGCGTCGGGACCCGCCTCTACGATCAGGCGGGTGCTGCGCCGCCTGCGCATCGAGAACCTGGTCCTGATCCGCGAGACCGACGTGGAGTTCGCCGAGGGCCTGAACGCGATCACCGGCGAGACGGGCGCCGGGAAGACGATCCTGGCGCAGGCCGTCGGGCTCCTCCTCGGCTCGAAGGGCGACGCGAGGTTGATCGGTGCCGCGGCGACCGAGGCCTACGTCGAGGCCGAGTTCGACGTGCCGGACGGGTTCTTCGACGAGGAAGGCTTGGAGGCGCTCGCCGAGCTCCGGCCCGAGGACGAGCCCGGGCTCGTGCTGGCCCGGAGGATCTTCCCCGACGGCCGGACGCGGGCGTACGCGTGGGGGAGGGCGGCTGCGCGGGAGGATCTCGCGGCGGCGACCGAGCTCCTCGTCGGCATGTCCGGCCAGTTCGAGCAGCGGCGCCTCGCGCGTCCCGCGTACCAGCTGGAGGTGCTGGACTCCTTCGTCGGCGACGAGCAGCTCCGCCGACGTGCAGAGCTCCGGACGGCGTGGCGCGAGCTCGCCTGGGCGCACCGCCGGTACGAGGAGATCTCCGCGGACTCGGCCGCCGCGGAGGCGCGACTGGCCGAGCTCCAGGCACTCCTCGAGGACACGACGGGCCTCGAGCCGGACACAGAGGACGCGCTGCTCGCCGAGCGCGAGCGCCTGCGGCATCTCACCGAGCTCGCCGAGGGCTCGGCGGAGGCGGCGGAGGCGCTGTCCCCGGAGGACGGCGACGGCGCCGCACTGCTCGCAGCCAAGGCCGAGCGTGCAATCGCGCCGCTCGAGCGGCTGGCGCCTGAGCTTGCGGCAGCGGCCACAGAGCTCCGAGACCTTCAGATGCGGCTCGCCGACGTGGGCGCGGACCTCCGCGGCTTCCTCGACTCCCTCGAGGCCGAGCCTGACCGCCTCGAGCATGTCGAGGCCGAGTTGGAACGGATCAGCGCAGCGAAGCGTCGGTTCCGATGCGATTCCTACGAGGAGCTGCTCGAGCGCGCCGCAGCCGCGCGCGCCGAGCTGGACGCGCGCGAGGCGGGCGCCGATCCGGCGGCCGAAGCGGAAGCCGCGGTCGCCGGGGCGCAGGCGCGGGTCGAGAATCTCGCCGCCCGCCTGCACGCCGAGCGCTCGAAGGCGGCCCCGCGGCTCGCGGACGCGGTCGCCGCCGAGCTCCGAGGGATCGGCCTCGGCGAGGGCGAGTTCCACGTCGAGCTGACCGAGCGCGACCTGGGCTCCACCGGCCGCGACGCGGTCGCCTTTCTCATCCGGCCGAACCCGGGTCTCCCGTTCGCCCCGGTTGCCGAAACAGCCTCGGGCGGCGAGCTGAGCCGCGTCGCGCTCGCGCTCGCTGCGGCGGCCGGCGGGAAGATGACTCTCGTGTTCGACGAGATCGACGCCGGCATCGGCGGCGAGACGGCGCACGCGGTCGCCCAGACGCTCCGCAGGCTGGGCGAGCGCTCGCAGGTCGTCACCATCACGCACCTGCCGCAGATCGCGAGCGTGGCCGACCGGCATCTCCGGGTCGAGAAGGTGCCCGGAGACCCGACCCACACGCGGATCGGGCAGCTGGCCGAAGCCGAGCGGAAAGAGGAGCTTGAACGTATGCTCGGCGGTCGAGAGTTCCTCTCGACCGTTCGATGAGCTTCGTCGAGTACACGGGCCATGCCAGACTCGACCGGCGGACGAAGCACCTCGTCCGGCGGCTGACTGCCGACGACATCGCGATCATCGACCACGCCGATCTCGACCGCGTTTCGGCGGAGGAGCTGATCGAGTCCGGCGTGCGCGTCGTCGTCAACGTCGCCGACTCGCACACCGGCGCCTACCCGAACCCTGGGCCTCTCCTGCTCGTCCGCGGCGGCGTCCGGCTGATCGATGCGCCCGGCGCGGACCTGTTCGAGAAGGTGGACGACGGCGAACTGATCACCGTCCGCGGCGCCAGCCTCTTCCGCAACGGGACGCGGCTCGTCGCGGGCACGGAGCTTCGCGCGGACGACCTTGCCGACACGCTTCGCGAGCAGCGGGGCCGCGTGACCGAGGCGCTTGAGAACTTCGCGGAAAACACGATGCGCTACCTGCGCGAGGAAGGGCGACTCCTCTCGGAGGGGATCGGCTTCCCGGCGCTCGAGACGCGCTTCCGCGACCGCCACGCGCTCGTCGTTGTCCGTGGGCCGGGGCACAAGCGCGACCTCCGGATCGTCCGGCCGTACGTCCGGGACTTCCGGCCGGTGCTCGTCGCCGTGGACGGAGGCGCCGACGCGCTCCTCGCGGCCGGTTACAAGCCGGACGTGATCGTGGGGGACATGGACTCGGTAACGGACGAGGCGCTTCGCTCAGGCGCGGAACTGCTGATCCACGCATACGAGAGCGGGACGGCGCCCGGCGCCGAGCGAGTGCGACAGCTGGGCCTCGAGCACCACATCGTCCCGGCGCCCGCGACGAGCGAGGACGTCGCGCTCCTGCTCGCCTTCGAGAAGGGCGCCGAGCTGATCGTCGTCGTCGGCGCGCACTTCAACCTGATCGAGTTCCTCGAGCGCAACCGGTCGGGCATGTCGTCGACGTTCCTGACGCGGCTGCGGGTGGGGGAGATCCTCGTGGACGCGAAGGGCGTCTCGCGGCTGGTCAGTCGCCAGGTCGGGATCTGGCCACTTCTTCTCTTCGCGGCGGCGGGCCTTGGCGCGGTCGTCGTCGCCGTCGCCGTCTCGCCACAACTGCGCTGGGCGTTCGAGGAGCTGGGACTTCGCCTGCGCGATTTGCTGGGCTTCTAGGCTTCCTGCGGCTTGTTCGACCTTCGATACCACGTCGCCTCGCTGGCGGCTGTCTTCCTCGCCTTGATCATCGGCATCCTCGTCGGAGCCGGCCTTGCGTCGCGTACGGACCTGGAGCAGAGTGAGCGCGCCGTCCTCGAGCGGCGAATCGCGGAGCTGGAACGGGCGAACGAGGACTTCGGCGCGCAGGCCGACCTGCTCCGACGTCAGCGGGACGCGGCGGAGGAGTACGTCGATGCGACGTATCCCGCGCTCATGAACGGCCGCCTGCGCGGGAAGCGCGTCGCGATGCTCTTCACGGGCCAGACGGACGACGGGACGATCGACACGCTTCAGCAAACGCTTGAGGACGCCTCGGGGCCGGGAATCGTCGAGCGCGAGGCGCTCGAGCTCCCGGTGAACCCCGAAGAGGTCATGGATGCCCTGGGCCCGCAGTTCTCGGGCCTAACGATGGACGAGGTCGGCCGCCGCTTCGGCGAGGAGCTCGTCGAGGGCGGCGACACCCCGGTCCTCGACGCGCTCATCCCGATCCTCGTGCAGGACCGCCGGGGAAACCCGGCGGTGGAGGCGGATGCCGTCGTCGTCGCGCACACCGGCGTCCCGACGGACGCACCGACCCGGATGTTCCTCGAGGGCGTCTACGCAGGCCTCAGGGCAAGCGGCGTGCCGGTCGTCGGCATCGAGCGGACCGACCAGCGTCCGTCGCGCATCGCGACCTACAAGGAAAACGGAATCTCGAGCGTCGACTCCGTGGACAGGCCGATCGGGAAGCTCGCGCTGGCACTGCTCCTCGCCGGTGGCGCCGAAGGGCATTACGGGTTGAAGTCCACCGCGGAAGACGGGACGGTCCCCGTGCCGGTCGAGCCCCTGCCGCTGGCGCCGCTCGCAGGTGGCTGAGCCGGTCGCCGTGCTGATCGCCGCCCGCAACGAGGCCGGGCGGATCGAGGCGACCGTCGAGCTGCTACGGGAGCAGTTCCCCGGCGCGGAGGTGATCGTCGCGGACGACGGGTCAACCGACGGGACGGCGCGGGTCGCCGAGCCGGCCGGCGCCCGGGTGCTGCGGCTGCCCGCACGGGGAAAGGGCCAGGCGCTGACGCTCGCAGAGCGCGAGGCGTCGGCCGGCGCGCTTCTCGTCTGCGACGCGGACCTCGCAGGCGACCTCCGGCCGATCGCCGAGAGCGACGCCGGCCTCGCGATCGCCGTGTTCACCGAGCGCCAAGGGGGCGGCTTCGGCATCGCGAAGCGCATCGCCGGCGCCTTGATCCGGAGCCGCTCGGGTTTCGTCCCGGTCGAACCGCTTTCCGGCCAGCGCCTGTTCTCCGAGCAGGCACGAGCGGTATGCTTCCCCCTCGCAGCCGGCTTCGGCTGCGAGGTCGGCGCGTCGATCGATGCCGCTCGCGCCGGGATCCCGATCGCCGAGATCGAGCTGCCGCTCCGCCATCGCGCGACCGGTCGGGACGCTTCCGGATTCGTCCACCGAGGCCGGCAGCTGCTCGACGCACTGCTCGCCTGCGGGCCGCAGGCGACGAACCACCGAGGTCTCCGGCTGCCGCTCGTCGGGGCGGTGCTCGGCGCCCGCCGGGACCCGGCCGTCGTCCTCGTCGCCGCCCTCGGGCTCGCGGACGACCTCTGGAGCGGACCGGAGCGAGGGTTTCGGGCACACCTTCGGGCGGGGAGGACGACGGGCGTGCTGAAGCTCGTCGGCATCCCCCTCGTGGGCCTGGCGGTGACGCGGCGCGTCTCCGGCGCGCTCCTCGTCGGCCTCGCGGCGAACTTCCTGAACCAGCTCGACACCCGTCCCGGTCGCGCGCTGAAGGCGTACCTCGCAGCGGCCGTCTTCGTCCGGGCTCCGGTCGGCGTCGCCGTCCTGCTGCTTCCTTACGATCTCCGCGAGAGGGTGATGCTGGGCGATGCGGGATCGAACGCGCTGGGCGCGATGCTAGGCTTGAGTTCCGTGAGTCGACTCACGGGACGGGGCCGCTGGCTGGCGATCGGAGCGCTGGCCGGCCTCACTCTCCTCGGTGAACGCCGCTCCCTCGGGGAGCTGATCGAGCGCACGCCGGGGCTCTCGGAGCTCGACGGACTGGGGCGCCAGGCGTGAGGGACCGGCCGCCCAAGTACGTCTTCATCACGGGCGGTGTCGTCTCGTCACTCGGCAAGGGCATCACCGCCGCCTCTCTCGGCCGGCTGCTGAAGGCGCGCGGGCTGAAGGTGCAGGTCCAGAAGTTCGACCCGTATCTCAACGTCGACCCCGGGACGATGAGCCCGTTCCAGCACGGCGAGGTCTTCGTCACCGAGGACGGGGCCGAGACTGATCTGGACATCGGGCACTACGAGCGCTTCATCGACGAGAACCTCTCGCGGAACGCGAACCACACCGCCGGGTCGATCTGGGACCGGGTCCTTCGGAAGGAGCGGAAGGGCGAGTACCTCGGCTCGACGGTGCAGGTGATCCCGCACATCACGAACGAGATCAAGAGCAGGGTGCGCTCCATCGCGGAGGCGAGCGACACCGACGTCGTCATCTCGGAGATCGGTGGCACCGTCGGCGACATCGAGTCGCTCCCGTTCCTCGAGGCGATCCGGCAGTTCCGCCGGGAGGTCGGCCCTGAGAACGTCATCTACGTCCACGTCACGCTCGTCCCGTTCATCGAGCACGCCGGCGAGCTGAAGACGAAGCCGACACAGCACTCGGTGAACGAGCTTCGCCGCATCGGTATCCACCCCGACATCGTCGTCGCGCGGTCGAAGGAGGCGCTGTCGCCGGACATCCGGGACAAGATCGCGCTCTTCGCCGACGTCGACGCCGAGGCCGTCATCTCGGCGATCGACGTGCGCGACGTCTACCTCGTTCCGCGGGCGCTCCGCGAACAGAACCTCGACGCGATGGTCTGCGAGAAGCTCGGGCTGCCCAGCGAGGAACCCGACCTCGGCGACTGGAACGAGCTGATCGATCGGATCGACGAACGCCGTGAGACCGTCGAGATCGCTCTCGTCGGCAAGTACGTGAAGCTCCACGACGCGTACCTGTCGGTGCACGAGGCGCTCAAGCACGCGGGGATCCATCACGGCGCGAACGTGAACGTCCGCTGGGTGGACGCCGAGGGGATGTCCCTCGAGGAGGCTCGACTCGAGCTCGAGCAGGTCGACGGCGTGCTGGTGCCCGGCGGCTTCGGCTCGCGTGGATGGGAAGGGAAGATCACCGCCTGCCGTGTGGCCCGCGAGCACGAGATCCCGTACCTCGGGATCTGCCTCGGCATGCACGTCGCCATCTCCGAGTTCGCCCGCCATGTCGTGGCGCTCGACGGCGCGAACTCCACGGAGATGGACCCCGAGACGCCTTACCCGGTCATCGACCTTCTCCCGGAGCAGAAGGAGGTCGAGGACCTCGGCGGCACGATGCGCCTGGGCGCGCAGGCTGTCGACCTCGCCGAGGGCACCCGGACACGCGACGTCTACGGGGAGACCGTCATCCACGAGCGGCATCGGCACCGCTACGAGGTCAACAACAGCTATCGGCCAGCGCTTGAGGAAGCCGGCCTCGTCGTCTCCGGCACATATCAGGAAGGGAGGCTCGTCGAGATCATCGAGCTTCCCGACCACCCCTGGTTCGTCGCGAGCCAGTTCCACCCGGAGTTCAAGTCCCGCCCGACGCGGCCGGCGCCGCTCTTCCGCGAGTTCATCGGCGCCGCGCGCGACCGGGCGCGGGCCCGCTCGGACATCGCCGAGCAGACCCGCGTCCCGGCCTAGGCGCCGCTCGATCTAGCTCGCCACCGTTCGGTAGACCCCGTTCGGGAAGTACCGGATCCGCATCAGCAGCGTGTCGTGGTAGTTCGGCCAGCCCGTCGGAATGGACGCACATGCGACCTCCACCCACGCTTGGACTTCCACCACGGTGAAGTTGGCGCCGCCGAACGTCTTCGCGATCTGCGGCCACGTGTGGTTCCAGCAGAACGTGTCGTGGTCGGTTCGGACTGAGCTCGTGCGGTACGTGATCAACCCACCCCGGCCGCACCAGACCGTGTAGAGGAAGAGGCGGCGGCCCCACGGCCCGCTTCCTCTCGAGCGCTTCAGCTCTTTCGACCAGCAGATCGAGCCGAAGGCATCTCGGTGCCGCGGAGTGGTGTACGGGTCGCCGACACCCTCGCCGGGCGCAACGTTCGGCTCCCACATCTCGCCGCTCGGCGGCGGCGGCGGCGGTGGTGGCGGAGGCGGTGGTGGTGGCGGAGGCGGTGTAGGCGGCGGCGGCGGCGGCGGCGGGTTCGGGTCACAGTCCGGCGGGAAGCACGGCATCAAGTTCGCCGTGTCCGATGCAGTCGCCTGTGCCCCGGCCGCCGGGACCAGCGCTGCCGACGCGACGAGCGCGAGAGCCGCGACGAGGAGCAATCGTTTCATCGACATCACCTTCTCTTGTTGGCAGAGAAGGCAACGTAGCGACGCCGTGCTCGCGCTTTCAGCGCCGTCTGAGAAACGGCGCTCATTCGGCGCGGTGACGTAACGTTCGGCGGCGTCGTGACGGACGTCCTCGATCTCTTCACCGAGCTGGCTGCCATTCCGAGCCCTCCAGGCGACGAGCGGCAGGTGGCGGACCGTGTGCGGGCCTATCTGGAGGGCCTGGGCCTCACCGTCGAGGAGGACGACGCGGGCGCCCGGATCGGCTCGAACACAGGAAACCTGCTCGCCCGCCTGCCTGCGACTGCGCCCAACGGCGGCGTGCCGATCTTCCTGTGCGCCCATCTCGACACGGTCCCGCCGACCGGCCCGATCGAGCCTGTGGTCGACGACGGCGTCGTGCGGAACGCGAGCGGCACGATCCTCGGCGCCGACAACAAGTCCGCCGTGGCCGCGATGCTCGAGGGCGCTCGCCGCATTCTCGCCGAGAATCGTCCGCACGCCGGCATCGAGCTCCTGTTCACGCCGAAGGAAGAGGTCGGCCTCCAGGGCGCGAAGGCGTTCGACGCCTCGCGGCTCGAGGCGGAGACGGGCTTCGTCTACGACCAGGGCGCACCGATCGGCGGCGTGATGCTCGGCGCTCCGTACGCGCGCCAGATCGAGGTCACGATCGAAGGCCGGGCTGCGCACGCGGGGATGGCTCCTGAGGAGGGCCGTTCCGCGATCGCCGCCGCGGCGCGCGCGATCGCCGACCTCCGCCTCGGCCGGCTCGACGACGACACGACGGCGAACGTCGGCCTCATCAGCGGCGGGACGGCGAAGAACATCGTCCCGCACCGGTGCGCGTTCTCGATCGACGTCCGCTCGCACGTCGAGGAGAAGCTCTCCGACCTCGTCCGCGAGGTCCTCGAGACGATCACGTTCGCCGCGACGCTCGAGCAGTGCGAGGCGGAGACGACGGTCGAGGAGAGCTACCGCGGGTACCGGTTCAGCAAGACCGACCTGCCGGTCACGCTCGCCTGCGCGGCGCTCGAGCGCACCGGGATCCAGCCGAGCTTCGGCGTCACCGGCGGCGGCGCGGACGCGAACGTCTTCAACGAGCGCGGCAAGGCGTGCGTCAACCTCGCCAACGGGATGATGGACATCCACACACCGGACGAGCGCATCGCCGTGGCCGACCTCGAGCGGATGGTCGACGTGACGCTTGCCCTCGCCGACGTGGCGCGCGAGACCACGGCGGCGAGTGCTTAGCCTCCGGCGCGGAACCGTTACCGGGATCTCGGAGGAGCACGACGGGCTGCTCCGCCTCGAGGTCGACGGCGAGCCGACGATCGCCTACCCGCGCCTGACGGGGCCCGTCGAGATCGGCGACGAGGTGATCGTCAACGTCCAGGCGCGGGCGTTGGAGCTCGGGTCGGGCGGCTTCGACATCCTCTACGCGAACCTCACGCGCGGCCTCGGGGCCGACGCGGAGGAGGGAGCGCACGTGATGACCCTTCCATACACGCCGGTGCAGTCAGCGGCGCGGCACGTCGAGGAGGAAGGGCAGCCCCTTGAGGCGCTCGACGGAATGCCCGTGGTCTGCTGTTCCCTCCACAGCCAGGTCGCGCCCGTGCGGGCCGGCATGCGGGGGGTCCGACGCGTCGCCTACGTCCAGCTCGGCGGAGGTGCGCTACCCGTGTCGCTCTCGGACACCGTGAGGACCCTCAAGAAAGCCAGGCTGCTCGACGTGGCCGTCGCCGCCTCGCCGTGCACGGACGGCGACGTCCAGGCGGTGACGCCGGCCTCGGCGCTGGCATGGTGCGCCGCGCAGGGATACGACGTCGCCATCTGCTCGATCGGCCCGGGAATCGTCGGCACCGGATCGCTCTTCGGCCACGGCGGGCTGGCGGCCGCGGTGGCGGCCAACACGGCGGCCGCGCTCGGCGGGCGGCCGATCCTGGCGGTTCGCATGTCCGAGGCGGACAGGCGCGACCGCCACCTCGGCGTCTCGCACCACGTTCGGGCGATCCTCAGGCTCTTCCTCGGCGAGGTGACGATCGCCTGGCCGCACGGGCTCGACGCGCCCGACTGGCTCGAGCCGCGCCAGGAGGTGGACGTCGAGGGTTGGCACGAAGAGTGCTCACGCCTGCCGATGTCGCACATGGGCCGCCGGATCGAGGACGACCCGTGCTTCTTCATGGGCGCCTTCGCGGCCGGGGAGGTCGCGCGCGACATGCTCGCCGCCGGCTGATGGAGGAGCGCCGGCTCGGCCCCGTCGTCGGGCTCGGCACGTGGAACACGTTCGACCACGACGAGGAACTCGCGCGTGTCGTGGTGGACGCGGCGCTCACGGGCGGGGCCCGCGTCTTGGATTCATCCCCGATGTACGGCGGCGCCGAGCGGTCCGTGGCCGGCGCGCTCGACGACCGGCGTGCGGAGGCGATCGTCGCGACGAAGATCTGGGCGCCGCGCCTCGAGGAGGCACGACAGCAGTACGCGCGGCAGCTCGAGTGGTTCGGCCGCGTGGAGGTCGAGCAGGTGCACAACCTCGTCTCCTGGCGCGAGCATCTGCCGTGGCTCGAGGAGGAGCGCGACGCCGGGCGGATCGACCGCCTCGGCGTGACGCACTACGCGGCGTCGGCATTCGGCGGGCTCGCCGACGCGATGCGCACCGGCCGGTTCGAGACCGTCCAGCTGCCGTACAACCCGTTCGAGCGCGAGTGCGAGCGTGAGCTTCTCCCGCTCGCCGCGGAGCTCGGGATGGCGGTGATCGTCATGCGGCCCCTCGGCCAGGGTGCTCTACTCCGGCGTGTGCCCGAGCCGCGCGAGCTGGAGCCGCTACGCGAGTTCGGCGTCCAGACCTGGGCGCAGGCACTGCTCAAGTGGGTCCTTTCCGACGAGCGCGTCGACGTCGCGATCCCGGCCACGCGCAACCCCGAACACGCCGCCGAAAACGCGGCCGCGGGAGAGCCGCCGTGGTTCGGTCCCGAGGAGCGGCGCCTCGTGGAGCGGCTCGCCGGTGCGTAATCGCGATAATCCGGCGCGATGAACGTCGGTGTCGCCAAGGAGATCAAGCAGGACGAGTACCGCGTCGCGCTGACACCGGCCGGGGCGCTCGAGCTGACGCGGCACGGCCACAACGTGGTCGTCGAGCGGGGAGCGGGCGAGGGGAGTGCTTTCCGGGACGACGCGTACACCACGGTCGGCGCCAGGATCGGCTCGGTCGACGAGGTCTGGGAGGCCGAGCTCGTCCTCAAGGTGAAGGAGCCGATGCCCGAGGAGTACGGCCGGCTGCGTGAGGGTCAGATTCTCTTCACGTACCTCCACCTGGCGGCGAGCGAGGAGCTGACGCGCGCGCTGATGGAGAGCGGCGCGGCGTGCGTCGCCTACGAGACCGTGGAGACCGACGACCGAGCGCTGCCGCTCCTGGCGCCTATGAGCGAGATCGCCGGAAGGCTCGCGTCGCAGGCCGGCGCGACGTTCCTCGAGAAGCCGAGGGGCGGGCGAGGGCTGCTGCTGGGTGGCGTCCCCGGCGTCGCCACCGGAAAGGCGGTCGTGATCGGCGGCGGGATGGTCGGCTACAACGCGGCCGTGATCGCGCTCGGGCTCGGCGCCGAGGTCACGATCCTCGAGCGCTCGATCGACCGCATGCGCCACCTCGAGGAGGTGCTCGGCTCGCGCGTGACGCTGCTGATGTCGAACGCGCTGCAGATCGAGGAGTCGGTCGGCGAGGCCGATCTCGTCGTCGGCGCGGTGCTCATCCCCGGAGCCCTGGCCCCGAAGCTCATCACCCGCGAGATGGTCGCCGGGATGAAGGAGGGCTCGGTGATCGCGGATGTCGCGATCGACCAGGGCGGCTGCGTCGAGACCTCACGTCCGACGACGCACTCGGAGCCGGTCTTCGTCGTGGACGGAGTGATCCACTACTGCGTGGCAAACATGCCCGGCGCCGTGCCGATCACGTCGACGAAGGCGCTGACGAACGCGACGCTGCCCTACGTCGAGGAAATCGCGGACTACGGGCTGCGCGACGCCATCGGGCGCGACCCGGCGCTGGCGCGGGGCGTCAACGTCCTCGAGGGCCGGATCACCTACGAGGCGGTCGCCGAGGCGCACGGCCTCGAGTACGCACCGCTCGAGGACGTCCTGCCGCTCTCGCCCGTTTAAGCACGGTTCAACGCAACATCGGCTGAGCCGCCGGGCCGCGTCCCGTCGAACCGTCCTAGCTCGCCGGCTTGGGCTTCGGCTGACCGTTCTTCTTCCGGTTCGTCGGCGAGATCCGGACGATCAGGTACGTCACGCCGGCGGCGAGCGAGATCGTCGCCACGATGTAGACAACCATGCCGAGTAGGCCGAGGACGGTCTCCAAAGCGGAATTAGGATAGCTCCATGCCACGGGCGTGCGTCATCGTCCTCGACGCCGTCGGGGCGGGAGAGTTGCCGGATGCGGCCGAGTACGGAGACGAAGGCTCCGACACGCTCGGGAACCTCGCCAAGGCCGTCGGCGGCCTCGACCTTCCGAACCTGGAGGCGTTCGGCCTCGGCAACGTCAAGGAGCTCGAGGGCTGTCCGCCGCAGCCGGGGGCCCCGGCGATCGCGGGCCGCCTGTTCGAGCGTTCGAAGGGCAAGGACACGACCGCGGGGCACTGGGAGCTTATGGGCGTCGTGACCGCGCAACCGTTCCCGCTGTATCCGCACGGGTTTCCGTTCGAGGTCATCGACCCGTTCTCGCATCGGACCGGTCGCGGCGTGCTCGGGAACAAGCCGGCCTCGGGAACGGAGATCATCGACGAGCTCGGCGAGGAGCACCAGAAGACGGGCAAATGGATCGTCTACACCTCGGGCGACAGCGTCTTCCAGATCGCGGCTCACACGGACACGATCCCGCTCGAGGAGCTCTACGCGGCCTCGGCCGCGGCGCGGGAGATCCTCACCGGCAAGCATGCGGTCGGGCGCGTGATCGCGCGGCCGTTTGAAGGAGAGCCGGGGAACTACACGCGGACCGCGGACCGGCACGACTGGTCACTGGAGCCCCGGAAGCCGAACTACCTGACGCTCGTGCAGGAGGCAGGTCACAAGGTGCACGGCGTCGGGAAGATTCGGGACATCTTCGCGGGTGTCGGGATCGACGAATCGCATCCGACGCGCTCGAACGTCGAGGGGATCACCGTCACCGAGCAGCTGCTCCAGGAGCTCGACGACGGGCTCGTCTTCGTCAACCTCGTCGAGACGGACATGCTCTGGGGGCACAGGAACGACCCCGTGAACTTCCACCGCTGCCTCCAGGACTTCGACCGGCGCCTGCCCGATCTGCTCGGCGCGCTGCGGGACGGGGACCTGCTGATCCTCACCTCGGATCATGGCTGCGACCCGACCACGCCGTCGACGGATCATTCGCGCGAGCACGCACTGCTGCTGGCGTACGTCGAAGGGCGCAACGCGCGTGGCGCGCGCCACGACGGCGAGTTCGGCGACGTCGGCGCCACGGTGAACCGCTGGCTCGGCGGGAAATCCGGCGTGCGCGGCCTTCCGGGCGCCCCGATCGCCGAGCCTTGATCCGGCCCGCCGAGCTGATCCAGCGCAAGCGGGACGGCGGGGAGCTCACGGACGGGGAGCTCGGCGCGCTCGTCCTCGGCTACGCGCGCGACGAGATTCCGGACTACCAGTTCGCCGCGTTCTGCATGGCCGTCTACTTCCGAGGGCTGAACGACCGCGAGACGTACGCGCTCACGGACGCGATGGTCCGAAGCGGCGACACGATCGACCTAGAGGCGGAGATCGGCCGGATGGTCGCCGACAAGCACTCGACCGGTGGCGTGGGGGACAAGGCGTCGCTCGTCGTCGGGCCGCTCGTCGCTGCCTGCGGCGTGCCGTTCGGGAAGATGAGCGGCCGGGGCCTCGGCCACACCGGTGGGACGCTCGACAAGCTCGAGTCGATTCCCGGCTTCCGCATCGAGCTCTCCCGTGACGAGTTCGTCTCGCAGGTTCGAGACGTCGGGATCGCGATCGTCGGCCAGACCGCCGAGCTCGTGCCCGCCGACAAGAAGCTCTACGGCCTGCGCGACGTGACCGCGACGGTCGAGAACGTCTCGCTGATCGCCGCGAGCATCATGTCCAAGAAGATCGCGGCCGGGGCGAACGCGATCGTCCTCGACGTGAAGGTCGGTGACGGCGCGTTCATGAAGTCGCTCCCGGACGCGCGCGAGCTCGCCGGAGAGATGCTCGAGCTCGGGCGTCGAGCCGGGCGCAGCGTCGTCTGCGAGCTGACCGACATGGACCAGCCGCTCGGGCAAGCCGTCGGCAACGCGCTCGAGATCCGCGAGGCCGTCGAGACGCTGCGCGGGGACGGGCCGGCCGACCTCACCGAGCTCTCCGTTGCCTCGGCCGCGCATCTGGTCTCGCTCTGCGACGACGTGGCTCTCAGGGAGGCGCGGGCACGAGTCGAGGCCGCGCTCGCGGACGGCTCGGCGCTCGACACCTACGGCCGCTGGGTCAGCGCCCAGGGCGGCGAGGCCGACGAGGACGCGCTTCCCCGCGCGCCCGTCGTCCGCGAGGTCACTGCCGACCGGGAGGGGACCGTCGCTCGGCTCGGCGCACTCGCCGTCGGCGTGGCGTCCGTCCACCTCGGCGCGGGCCGGGTCGTCAAAGACGACGCGATCGACCATGCCGTCGGCATCGTCTGCCGGGCGAAGCGGGGCGACCGCGTCGCGGTAGGCGATGTCCTCGCGCAGGTCCACGCCCGGGACGAGGCCTCGGCCGAGGCGGCCGTAGCCGAGGTTGAAGCGGCCTACGAGCTCGCTGACGAGGCGGCGGCGCCGGGAGGCGTCATCCTCGAGACCCTGACCTGAGGCCTGGCGCGAGAGGCCGCGGCTAGGCTAGCCCCGTGCCGGAGCTGCCCGAGGTCGAGACGGTTCGCGTTCACCTCGAGCCGGTCCTCGTCGGCCGTCGCTTCGATCGAGTCGAGATCCGCGATCCCCGCGTGACGCGGCCGGTCGAGCCACGCGAGGTCGCAGCCGAGCTCGAGGGGGAGGTCGTCGAGGCCGTCGAGCGGCGCGGAAAGTATCTAGTTGTTCGGTTCGAGACAGGTCGGGTACTCCTGATCCACCTCCGGATGACGGGGACGCTGCAACACGAGAGGGATGGAGCGCCCGACGACGACCCACACCTCCGCGTCGTTGTCAATCTAGACGACGGGTCGGACGTCATCTACCGCGACGTCAGGAGGTTCGGAACCTGGCTGCTCCTCGAGCCGGGCGAGGAGACCGACTACCTGGCCGAGCGCCTCGGCGAGGAGCCGCTGACACGCGCCTTCACGCCGGCAAGCCTGGCGGCCAGGTTCAACCGGCGCCGCGCACCCGTGAAAGCGGCACTCCTCGACCAGCGCGCAGCAGCGGGCATGGGGAACATCTACGCCGACGAGGCGCTCTGGCGCGCGCAGATCCATCCGCTCCGGCCGGCGGGCGATCTCGACGCCGGCGAGCTGAAACGGCTCCACAAGGCGGTGCGTGAGGCGCTGAAGGCAGGCATCGCCCGCCAGGGTGCGACCCTCCGCGACTACCGAACCCCGGACGGCGGCGAGGGCCGGATGCAGTCGGCCCTGAAGGTCTACGGCCGCGACGGCGAGCCCTGCTACCGATGCGGAGCGCAGATCGCAAAGACGCGCGCCGCCGGGAGGGGAACGTGGTACTGCCCGAACTGCCAGCCGCTCGTCCCGGGAAGCTGACTTGAGGGTCGTCGTGACCGGTGGAGCCGGCTTCATCGGCTCGCATGTGGCCGATGCCTTCATCGCCCGCGGCGATGACGTGCTCGTCGTCGATGACCTCTCGACCGGGAAGCGCGAGCAGGCCCCCGACGCCGCCGAGCTCGTCAAGCTCGACATCGCGGACACGGACGGCGTTCGCAGCGCCCTGACCGACTTCCGGCCCGACTACGTCGCGCACCTCGCGGCTCAGTCGAGCGTGACGGTCTCCGTCGCGGATCCCGAGCGTGACTTCGCCTCCAACGTGCTCGGCACGTTCAACGTCGTCCGGTTCGCGACCGAGCTCGGCGCGCGAACCGCATTCGCGTCCACCGGGGGTGCCCTCTACGGGGACGGCGTGCCTCTGCCGACCGCCGAGGACCACCCCGCGAAGCCGCTGTCGCCGTACGGCGCGGGAAAGCTCGCCGGCGAGGCGTTCGTCGGCACGAGCCAGCGCCTCCACGGGATCAACCACGTGGTCCTCCGACTCGGAAACGTCTACGGGCCGCGCCAGAACGCACACGGCGAGGCGGGCGTCGTCGCCATCTTCAGCGAGCGGCTCCTCTCGGACGATCCGCTGAGCGCCTACGGCGACGGAAAGCCGACGCGGGACTACGTCCACGTGGCCGACATCGCCCGCGCCTTCACGATGGTCGCCGACACGGACGTGGCCGGGACGTACAACCTCGGCTGGGGCCGCGAGGTCGCCGTGCTCGAGGTGCTGGACGGCCTGCAGCGAGCCGCAGGAACGGCCGTCGAGCCGAACCTGGAGCCGCTCCGTCCCGGCGAGCTCGAGCGGAGTTCCCTCGACTCGACTGCCGCGGCCGAGGCCTTCGGCTGGCGCCCCGAGACGGAGCTTCGCGAAGGCCTGGCGGACACGTTCCGCTGGTACGCGGAAAGTCACCGCGCGTAGCGGACTCCGACGGGACGCCGCTGTACGCTCTGAAAGAGGTGCGCGGCCAGCCACGGAGCCTCGATGCGGATGCGGCCGCCCCAGCGGTCGGATCCCGTGCGCTCGCCCCCGATCTCGGCCAGGTCGCCGTCGGCATCGCCGCCGCCGGAACAGTCGGCGCGCTCGGAGCCGCGAACGGCGGCTACTTCCCACCGGCGTGGGGGTGGACGGCCCTTCTCTCGCTGTGGCTCGTCATCGCCTGGCTCCTCCTCGGCAGGGCCGCGTTCAACGGGGGTCGCCTCGCCGGCGTGTTCCTCGGGGGGCTGACGGCGCTCGCCGCCTGGACCTGGCTCTCGCTCCTCTGGACGGACAACACGACCCAGACGGTGCTCGAAGGGTTCCGGATGCTCGCTTACGCGGGCGTCGCGGCCGCGCTGATCTTCGTCGTGCGGCGAAACGCGGTCCCGGCGCTCCTGCGCGGCGTGCTCGCGGCGATGGTTCTCGTCTCGGGCTACGGGCTGGCGACGCGGCTCTTCCCCGATCGCCTTGGAACCTTCGATCCGATCGCGACCTACCGACTCTCGGAGCCGCTCGGCTACTGGAACGGGCTCGGCGTCTTCGCGGCGATGGGGATCCTGCTGGCGCTCGGCCTGGCCGGGCGCGATCGGCAGGTCGCCGTGCGCGCGGTCGCCGGCGCGTCGGTGGTCGTCCTCGCCGCCACGCTGTACTTCACGTTCAGCCGCGGCGGGTGGCTCACGCTCGCTGCCGGGATCCTGGCAGCGGTCGCCGTCGACAGCCGACGCCTCCAGCTGCTCGTCAGCCTCCTCGTCGTCGGTATCCCCGGTCTGCTTGCCGCCGCGGTCGCCTCGAGCTCGGACGCGCTATCGACGGAGGACTCGCCGCTGAGCGCAGCGGTCGACCAGGGAAGGGAGGTCGCGCTCTTCGTCGCGCTCCTCGCCGTGGTCGCGGCTGCCGCCGTGGTCGCACAGGTGGCGGCCGAGCGGCGGTTCCACCCCGGGAGGCCACTCCGCCTGGCGTTCGGTGCCACGGTTGCCGGCGTCGCTGCGGTGGCGGTCCTTGCAGCCGTGGTGCGCCTCGGCGGGCCGGTCGAAACGGTCGAGCGCGCGTATGACTCGTTCACCGCGCAGCCGCCGCAGCAGTCTGAGGACCTTCGCGAGCGACTGTTCGTCTTCAATGCGAACGGCCGGATCGACTTATGGGAAGCCTCATTGGAGCAGTTCAAGGACAGCTCGGTCATCGGCGGCGGCGCAGGGACGTTCGAGCAGTACTGGAACCGGCACCGGGACATCGACCTCAAGGTTCGGGACGGGCACAACCTCTACCTGGAGACGCTCGGTGAGCTGGGCGTGGTAGGGCTCACGTACCTCCTGGTGATGCTAGCCGTGCCGCTTGCAGCCGCGATCGGCGCCCGCCGCCATCCGCTCGCGGCGGGCGTACTCGGGGCGTATGTCGTGTACCTCGTCCATGCCGGCGTAGACTGGGACTGGGAGCTTCCGTCTGTCACCGTCGTCGCGCTTGCGTGTGCCGCGGCGCTGCTCGTCCTCCGGTCGGAACCGGGCTCCGAGCTCGTGCCGAGAGTGCGCTTCCGCATTGCGGCCGGCGCGGCTGCCGCCTTGATGGCCGGCGCCGCGTTCGTAGGGCTCGTGGGCTCGAGCGCGCTCTCCGCGAGCGACCACGCTGCCGTCGCGAACCCGGCCGACTGGGACGAGGCCGCGGACGAGGCCCGGAAGGCACGAGACTGGGCGCCCTGGTCGTCTGAGCCCTGGCAGCGGCTAGGCGACGCACAGGTCGGCCAGGGCGACCTCGCCGCGGCCCGTGAGAGCTACCGGAAGGCGATCGAGAAGGAACCGGGCGACTGGCTGCTTTGGCTGCGCCTCGCCGAGGCGAGCTCGGGAGCGCAACGGCAGGCGGCGCTCCGTCAGGCAGCCCGGCTGAACCCACTCGAGGACCTGGTGCGGCAGGTGCGGGAAAGCGGTGGCCCCTAGATGTTCCGCCGCGATCCGCTCGCAGATCCCGAGCCGCTGATCAAGCGCGTCTACGCCTACGCGGCCTACCGGCTCGGCGACGGCCCCGACGCGGAGGACGCGACGAGCGAGACGTTCGAGCGCGCGC
>Ga0081538_10000450_pt1 | contig 46279 bp, 44 predicted proteins | sample TabmetS5T2R1_FD_71022 | JGI IMG/M metagenome (GOLD analysis project Ga0081538, IMG submission 71022) | Tabebuia heterophylla rhizosphere microbial communities from the University of Puerto Rico - S5T2R1 | ecosystem: Host-associated > Plants > Roots > Rhizosphere ... | reverse complement strand
GGCGAAGGGGGGGGGGGGGGGGGGGACCCGCCCCGCCGGGCGCCGGGGGGGGGGGGGGGGGGGGGGGGGGGGGCGGGGCCCCGCCCCGCCACGCCGAGGACTGAGCGGCGCCCGCACTAACCGCGGTGCAAAGCTCCGGGGGGAGGACTTGAACCCACCGCCTCGTGGACCAAAACCACGCGTGCTCGCCAGTTACACCACCCCGGAATTGGTCATCCAAGTCTAGGTCGGAGAACGAGAGGAACGTTGACCCCGATAGTTGTGGTCAACGTTACGCTCGTCGTCACGGGGCCGGTCGTGCACGATCCAACCCTGGCCGCCTGAGCAGTCGCCTCGGCTCTACGATTTCGAAGGTGAGCGAGGCGGCAACCGTGCTGATCATGGCCGCGGGCGAGGGCACGCGCATGCGCTCTTCCCTCCCCAAGGCCCTGCATCCCGTCTGCGGCCGGCCGATGGTCGCCTGGCCCGTGCTTGCGGCGTACGAAGCCGGCGCGAAGGAGGTGGCGGTGATCGTCTCGCCCGAACGCGATCTCTCACCGGGACTCCCGAACGGCACGCGAACCGTCGTCCAGCCCGAGCCCGACGGCACCGGCGGCGCGATCCGGGCCGCGATCGACCTCGTCCGCGGCGCTGAGACCGTCGTCGTCATCCCCGGCGACCATCCGCTCGTCTCGCCCGAGCTCGTGACGGAGCTCCTGGACGCCCACGCCAGGGCCCGCGCCGCCGCCACCGTGATGACCCTCGAGCTCGAAAACCCCAGCAGCTACGGCCGCGTCGTGCGCGATCCGACCGGAGAAGTGGAGCGCATCGTCGAGACCAAACACCCCGAAGAGGTCGCTCCCGAGGTCCTTGCCATCCGCGAGATCAGCACCAGCACCTTCGCCTTCGCCGGCGACGCCCTCGCCAGCGCCCTCGAGCGGCTCACCAACGAAAACCCGGCTGGCGAGTACTACCTCGGCGACGTGCTCCCGCTGCTGCGCGCCGAAGGACTGCGCGTCGCCGCCCACACCGCCAGCGACGCCGCCGCCAACCTCGGCGTCAACACCCGCGCCGACCTGGCGCTCGCCACCACCGAGGCGCGCAAGCGCATCCTTCACCGCCACATGCTCGCCGGCGTCACCTTGATCGACCCCGAATCGACCTGGATCGACGCCGACGTGGAGCTGGCACCCGACGCGACGATCGAGCCCGGCACCAGCCTGCGCGGCAGAACCAGCGTCGGCGCCAACTCGACGGTCGGCCCGCACTCAACGCTCATCGACGCCCACCTCGGCGAGAACGTCGCCGTGCCCCACTCCTACCTCGTCGACTGCGAGGTCGGCGATGGTTGCAACATCGGTCCCTTCGCCTACCTGCGCCCCGGGACCCGCCTCGCCGCCGGCGCGAAGGCGGGCACCTTCGTCGAGCTCAAGAACTCGGAGATCGGCGAGGGCGCGAAGGTCCCGCACCTCGCGTACGTCGGCGACTCCGAGGTCGGCGCCGGCTCCAACCTTGGCGCAGGATCGATCACCGCCAACTACGACGGGTTTTCAAAGAACCGCACAAAGATCGGGGAACGTGCGCGGATTGGGGTCAACACCTCGTTCGTCGCTCCGGTCAGCGTCGGCGATGACGCTTACACTGGCGCCGGCGCAGTGATCCGGGAGGACGTCCCGGATGGGGCGCTCGGAGTGAGCAAGGTCGAGCAGCGCAACATCGAAGGTTTCGCTGAGCGCAAGGCGCGCGAGCACAGCCAGGAACCCGACGGAGACGACGACTGATGGCGACGTTGGAAGAACGCCCGCAGGTGATGAGCTCGATCCCGCAGGACTACACGAAGCGGCTGATGGTCTTCGGCGGCCGCGCGTCGATGGAGCTGGCGGCTCGGATCGCAGGCAAGCTCGACGTCGATCTCGGCCAGGCCGACCTGAGGACATTCGCCGACGGCGAGGTCTACTGCCGATACGAGGAGTCGATCCGCGGCGCCGACGTCTTCCTCGTGCAGTCGACCGCCGCCAACCAGGCGCAGGGGATGACCCCGAACGACGCGCTGATGGAGCTGCTGGTGATGATCGACGCCGCCAAGGGCGCCTCCGCGCACCGCATCATCGCCGTGATGCCCTGGTACGGCTACTCGCGCCAGGACAAGAAGTCAGCGCCGCGCGAGCCGATCTCAGCCCGTGTCGTCGCGCAGTGCCTCGAGGCGGTGGGCGTCGACCGCATGCTCACCATGGACCTGCACTCCGGTCAGGTGCAGGGCTTCTTCAAGCAGCCGGTCGACCACATGACCGCGATGCCGATGCTGACCCAGTACTTCATGGACCAGGCCTTCCCCGAGAACCTGGTGATCGTGTCCCCCGACGCCGGGCGGGTGAAGGTGGCGCGCAACTTCGCCCGCAAGGTGGGCGTGCACTGGGCGGTGATGGAGAAGGAGCGCCCCTCCCAGCAGGTCGCCGAGATCGGCTACGTCGTCGGTGACGTCCGCGGCAAGACCGCCGTGCTCGTCGACGACATGATCGACACTGCCGGCACGCTCTGCGCCGCCGCGCGCACCGTCCTCGAGGAGGGTGCAGCGCGCGTGATCGCCTGCGCCACTCACGGCGTTTTCTCCGGCCCCGCCTTCGAGCGCCTCGAGTACGAGAACTCGGGCATCGAGCGCATCGTCGTCACCGACACGATCCCGCTGCGCCCCGGCGCACCCGAGAACATCACCGTGCTCTCGACCGCGCAGACGCTGGCCGACTCGATCCGCCGCATCTTCGGCGACGAGTCCGTCTCCGAGATCTTCGCGGGGGAGAATCAGCTCTTCTAGAGCTGATTCGGTCTGGCGCGGTGCTTTAGCACCGCGAGAAGCGTGTAAGGCGGCGAAGCCGCCGCAGATGGTTTGATCAGCTCTTCTAGGCGCTAGCCCGGGTCCGAGACCAGCCAGTCGCCCTCGGTCTCGCGCAGCAGCACCGTCCGCAGCTGAACCGGCTGGTCCGCCGGCTTGAATCGAGCCTCGACCCGCGCCTGCGGACCGCTGATGCTGACTTCGGTGATCTCGAGCGTCGCGCCCTGCAGCACCTCGCCCAGGCCCGAGTCGAGCGCGTCGGCGCACGACTGCTCCTTGCCGAGCAGCTGCGAGGCGTTGCCGCGAAGCTGCGCGCGCGCCTGCTCGGTCAGCAGTCCGCAGAAGGCGACGAAGTCGCCGTCCGCGGCGGCGCCGTAGAAGTCGGAGACGGTGCCGCTGACCTCCTCTTCGGGCGTCGGCGGATCGTCGAAGGGGCCGACGTCGGCGATCGCGAGCGCGGCGACCGCCACGCCCGCGACCAGCAGCAGCGCCGCGATCCTACGTCGCGCGATCTCGCTCATCGCGCCACCGTATAGGCCGCCAATACAGTTCGGTGCGGTTGATCCGGATCGGCCACAAGGGGGCGGATGCGATCCGTCCGGGGAACACCCTCCCCAGCTTCGCCGTGGCCGCGATGGCCGGCGCAGAGATCATCGAGCTCGACGTGCTCCGCCCCGAGTCGGACTTCGCCGACGGCAGCGACTGGCGCCGGGCCGCGGCCGGTCCGGCGACCGCGTCCGGCCCGCTACTCGTCGCGCACGACTGGGGCGACGCTCGTCGCCGTGAGCCGCTGACCCTGGGCGAGGCGCTCGACGCCTTCACGCGCCCACCGCTGACCGGTGTCACCGTTGATCTCGACCTCAAGCTCGCCGGGCGCGAGGACGAGGTGATCGCGGCGATTCGCCAGCACGACCTGCTCGGCCGCTCCATGGTCTCGACCATGGAGGTCTCGAGCCTCGCCTACCTGCGCGAGCGCGAGCCGAGCCTGCGCCGCGGCTGGACGGTGCCCAAGGTGCGGCGCGACTGGACGCGCTCGCGCTGGGGTCGCCCGGTCGTGCTCGCGGGGAGCGCGACGCTGCGGGCGCGCCTGCCCGGCCTCGTGCGCCGCCGTGCTCCGCAGCTTGGCGTCTGGGCGGTGTGGGCCTACCACCCGCTCATTACCCGCCGGCTGGTGCACGCAGCGCACGCTGCCGGCGTGCGCCTGATCGCGTGGACGGTCGACGACGTCGAGCGCATCCGCGAGCTCGCCGCCCTCGGCGTCGACGGCATCTGCTCCAATGACCCGCGCTTGCTCACCCAGGCGGAGGACGACCGATGAACGACGGCGACGCGCGGCTGGCCCCGGGGACGACGATGGCGCTAGTCGCGATGGGACTCGGCGTGCTGGTGATCGCCAACGACTTCACCGCTCTGAACGTCGCGCTGCCCGCGATCGAGCAGGACTTCGACGTCGACGTCGGCACCGCGCAATGGGTGATCAACGCCTACGCCCTCACCTTCGGCATGGTCATCGTCACCGGTGGCCGCCTGGCCGACATCTTCGGGCGCCGCCGCATCTTCTTTGTGGGGTCCGCGATCTTCGCGGCGTTCTCGCTCCTCGGCGGCGCCGCGCAGGACATCGGTTGGCTGATCGCCACTCGCGTGGGGATGGGGATCGGCGGCGCGCTGATGTGGCCGGCGGTCCTGGGCATGACGTTCGCAGCCCTTCCGGCCTCACGCGCCGGATTGGCCGGCGGGATCATCCTCGGCGTCGCCGGGATTGGGAACGCGCTCGGCCCGCTGCTCGGCGGCCTCCTCACCGACGAGCTCAGCTGGCGCTGGATCTTCTTCCTCAACGTGCCGATCGCCGCCCTGGCGGTCGCGGTGACCGCCGCGAAGGTCCATCAGCCCGCCCCTGGCGCGCAGGAACGGCGAATCGACTACGGCGGCATCGCTTCCCTCTCGGCCGGGCTGCTGTTGCTGCTCCTCGCGCTCGACCAGTCCGCGGACTGGGGCTGGGGCGATTGGCGTGTGATCGCGATGCTGGCGGCCTCGACCGGACTCATCATCACCTTCGGCGTCATCGAGCCGAGGATGGGCGCCGCCGCGCTCATTCCGTGGGACATCGCCGCCAATCGCCGCTTCACTTCCGCCTGCGTGACGGTTCTGCTGATGTCGGCGGTGTTCTTCACCGTCGTCCTCTATGTCCCGCAGCTCATGGAGAAGCTGCTCGGCTACTCCGCCCTCGAGGCGGGCGTCGGGATGCTGCCGATGCTCGCCGTCTTCGCCGTCGTCGCCTTCTTCGCCGGCCGCCTCTACGAGCGGATTGGCGGGCGCCCGGTGATCACTGCCGGCACCGCCTGCCTTGCGGTCGGCCCGTTCCTGCTCTCGCTGTTCGAAGCCGACTCGAGCTACGGCGTGTTGGTCCCCGGCCTGCTCGTCACGGGGCTGGGCGTGGGCCTGTTCTATCCCTCGATCACCACCGCCGCGGTGACGGCGCTTGACCCGGCGCGCTCGTCCCTCGCCGGCGGCATCGTCTACATGTTCCAGATTGCGGGCGGGGCGATCGGGCTCGGCCTCACGACGGCGATCTTCACCACGCGCTCCGAGGACAAGCTCGCCGCCGAGGCCGCCAAGGCGGGCTCCGATCTCACCGCGCACCAGACCGCCGTCTTGCACGGTGATCTCGCAGGCACCGACGCGGCCGCCGCGGCGCTCGCCCAGCTGCCCGCGAACGCGGCCGACGAGATCCGGCGAATCGTCGGCGAGTCGTTCGTCCTCGGCGTGCAGACCAGCTTCCGCGTGATCTCGGCGATCGCGCTGGCGGGACTTCTGCTCGCCATCTTCTTCGTTCGCCCGGACTCGCCGGACACGTAGCGCACCCGGGGGCACCACCGCCGAGAGTGGGATTTGCCATCACATAGATGGCAAGTCGACCGCTCGGCGAGGAGATCGCAAGAATCGCGGCGCGCCAACACGGGGTGATCACACGGCGGCAGCTGCTCGCGATTGGGCTGGGTAGGGGTGGAGTCGACGCCCGGCTTGAGCGGGGCCTCCTCCACGCTCTCCACGCGGGCGTCTACCTAGTCGGACACACTGCGGAGCTTCCACGTGCCCGGGAGATGGCCGCGGTCCTAGCGTGTGGCGCGGGCACAGCCATTAGCCACCGCAGCGCCGCCCCGTTCTGGAACCTCGCCCACGAATTCGACTGCGCGGACGTGGAGGTCACGGTTACCGGCGCGAGGGCACCGCAGCGGGCGAGGATTCGGGCGTATCGCACCGCGGCGCTCACCGCAGACGAGGTGCGCATAGTTGACGGGATCCCGGTAACGAGCCCTGCGCGCACGATCGTCGACGTCAGCAGGTTCTTGACGACCGCTGCGCTCGAGCACGTCGTCGCAGATGCCATTCGACGCGGAGTCGTTCTTCAGATACAGCTGACACGAGCGCTCGAGCGCCACCGCGGTCGGCGTGGAGTGGCAACTCTGCGGTCGGTGATGAGCGGGGTTGAACCAGCCTTTACGCGCTCAGCGGCCGAGCGACGGTTACTCCGCGTGATCCGAGATGTATCCCTACCCAGCCCAGTCCTCAACGCTCGCGTCGGCGGCCACGAAGTGGACTTCCTTTGGCCCGCCCAGCGCGTGATCGTCGAGGTTGACGGGTTCCAGTGGCACTCCGATCGCGCCGCGTTCGAGCGCGACCGCCTCCGCGACGCTGAGCTCCAAGCGCTCGGCTACCGCGTGATCCGAGTGACCTGGCGACAACTGCAACGCGAGCCGCGTGCGGTCATCGCCCGGATCGCCGCCACGCTTCGCCGAGGAGCGGATCTACCAGCACATAGATGACAAATCGGCTCCTCGGCAGGGAGGGTGCAGGCGCGGTCGGTCTCCGCGGACGCTACACCGGGCGGCCCGCGTAGCCCGGGACGCGGCGCTGGCCCCGGCTCTCGAAGTACTCCCACTCCAGCTCGCCCAGCTCGGTCTCGGGCGAGTCGGCGTAGACCCACTCGCGCATGATCCGGTGCCAGTTGCGCTTGGCGCCGAGCTGGGCCAGGACAGCGACCAGCCCCGTCTCCATCCGCCGGCCCATCAGCTCCTCGGCGGGGACGTTCTCGCGCCGCATCAGGTCGTAGTACTCCGAGCGCGGATCGGACGTCGACTCGATGATCTTCATCACCCGCTGTGCCGAAACCTGGTACTCGCGGTCCTCCAGGTACCAGCCGCCGACGACCATCACGTGCTCCATCAGCCGCTCGGCGTCTAGCTTGGACGGGTTCCTGACGAACCCGAGATCGTGCAGGGCCTGGCGCAGCAGCTCCGGGTCCTTCTGCGCGGCCGCGTCGACCGCCCGCTGCTCCAGCTCGATCTGCTCCACGTCGAGCTTCTTGGTCATCCCGAAGTCCAGGCACGCCACCCGGCCATCGTCCATCAGCAGGAAGTTGCCCGGATGGGCGTCGGCGTTGAAGGTCTGGAGGTGGTAGATCGAGCCGAAGCAGAAGCGGAACACGATCTCGCCGAAGCGGCTGCGCTCGTCCTGCGTCAGTTGCTTGATCTCCTCGAATCCCTTGCCCTCCACGTACTCGCTCACGAGCACCCGCCGGCGTGACAGCCGCGTGATCACCTCGGGCACGTAGATGAAGGGGTGGCCACGGTACCCGCGCGCGAACGTGCGCTGGTTCTGCGCCTCATACTCGTAGTCGAGTTCCTCCAGCACCCGCTCGCGCAGCTCCTGCGCCACCGCCTTCGCGTCCAACCCCGGCGCCAACGCGCGCGCCAGCCGCACGAGCATCCCCGCGTTGGCGAGGTCGGCCTCCAGCGCCTCGGCAACCCCGGGGTACTGGATCTTCACCGCCACCTTGCGTCCGTCGAATAACACCGCCCGGTGAACCTGGCCGATCGACGCGGCCGCGAAGGCCTCCTCCTCGACTGAGGCGAAACACTCCTCGAGCGTCTCGTCTCGGTACTCGTCCTCCATCACCTTGCGCACTTTGTCCCACGGCATCGCGGGCGCCGAGGTGCGCAGCTTCGCCAGTTGCTCCTGGTAGATCTCGGCGTACTCGGGCGGCAGGAACTCGGTATCGACGAAGGAGGCGAGCTGGCCGAGCTTCATCGCCGCGCCCTTCATCTCGCCCAGGATCGACGCCATCTTCAGCGCCGTCTCGAGGTGCCGGGTTTCGAGCCTCTCCTTGGCCTCCTCCTCGCTGCGCGCCAGGCCCGCCGCCCTCGTGCCGGCGTAGCGCGTTGCCTGCACCCCCATCGCCGACCCCAGCTTCGCCGAACGACGGATCCGGCCCTTGGGGATCTTCCGGTCCTCGGACACGGCCCGCAGGGTAGTGGCGTGGGCGTTCGAACACGTCGGCATCGCGGGATCGGTCATGCTGGCCGCCGTGACCGCGATCGACCCCGAGGCGCGCTGGGCGGAGACCGGGAAGCTGAAGCCCGAGTACGCGGGCCTCCTTTCGTTTGCCGAAGTCCCATACACGGAGAGCGCCGCGAGCCTCGCCGGCGTGGACGTGGCAATCGTGGGCGCCCCAATGGACGAGCTGGCGAGCGACCTGCCCGGCGCCCGGCTGGGCCCTCGGGCGATCCGCGCGGCTGTCGGTTCGCTGGGCCCGCATCTCGACGCAGGCATCAGACCGCTCGATCTGCTCAAGGTCGTCGACTACGGCGACGCTCCGGTCGTGCCCGCCGACCCTGTCGCCTCCCACGAGGCGATCGAGCGCACCGTCGGCGAGGTGGTCGATGCCGGCGCCGTCCCGATCGTGCTCGGCGGTGACCATTCGGTCGCCGAGCCCGACATCCGCGCCTGCGCCGAGCGTTCCGGGCCGGTGGGCCTCGTCCACTTCGACGCCCACGCCGACACCGCCAAGGACGTTTACGGCGTCGAGATCTCCCATGGCACCCCGATGTATCGGCTCGTCGAGCAGGGCCACGTCACCCCGAAGCGCTACGTCCAGATCGGCCTGCGCGGCTACTGGCCCGGCCCGGAGGAGTTCGCCTGGCAGCGCGAGCAGGGGATCACCGAGATCTACATGCGCGACGTCCTCGAGCGGGGAATCCGCGACGCCGTCGCCACCGCCATCGAGACGATCGGCCCCGGGCCGACGTTTGCCTCGATCGACATCGACGTGCTCGATCCGGCCTTCGCCCCCGAGACCGGCACGCCCGAGCCGGGCGGGATGACCACGGCCGACCTCCTGTGGGCCTGCCGCGAGCTGGCCACCGAGCTCGAGCTGGTGGGCGCCGACATCGTCGAGGTGATGCCATCGCCGGGCGGACCGAACATCGCTGCGCTAGTCGCAAAGCGCGTCGGCTTTGAGCTGATCACCGGCATGGCGCTGCGCAAGACGCGCGGCTAGCCCGCTTCTCTATCCTCAGCCCGCGAATTGGCTGACGACCGTCCGACACTAAAGGTCTCAGAGCGTGCCGAGTTCGGGTCGCGCACCAGCCGCCGCTTGCGCCGCTCCGGCATGGTTCCCGGCGTCGTATACGGGGGCGGCAAGGAGACCCGCGCGTTCCAGGTGCCCGAGCGCGATGCCCGCAACGCCCTCGCACACGGCGGGGCGCTGATCGATCTGGAGTTCGACGGTTCCGGCACCACGCCGGTCGTCGTCAAGGAGCAGCAGCGGCACCCGGTCAGGGACAGCCTTATTCATCTCGACCTCCAGGAGGTCAAGCTCGACGTGGCGATCCAGGCCGAGGTGCCGATCGAGCTGTTGGGAACCGAGGACGCGCCCGGCGTCAAGGAGGGCGGCGTGCTGGAGCACGTCACTCGCGAGGTGACCGTCGAGGCACTGCCAACCGAGATCCCCGAGAGCATCGCCGCCGACGTCTCCGGCATGGAGATCGGCGACACCCTTCAGCTCAGCGCGCTGTTCGCGCCCGAGGGCGTCGAGTTCTTCCTCGGTGAGGGCGTGGAGGCCGACGAGGTGACCATCGCGACCCTGTCGCCGCCGCGCGTCGAGGAGGAGCCCGAGCCCGAGCTCGAGGAGGAGGCCGAGCTCGTCGGCGAGGAGGGCGAGGAGGTGCCCGAGGGCGAGGAGGCTCCGGAGGGCGAGGCGCCCGCCGAGGGCGAGGGCGAAGCCGCCGAGGGCGGCGGCGACTCCGAGGGGGAGTAGGGCCTGTCCATCTTCCGCCGGCGTCGGCGCGCCGATGCGGATCAAGCTGCCGACGGCCGCGCCGACGTGCTGCTTGTCGGGCTTGGAAATCCAGGCAGCCGCTACGCCGGCACCCGTCACAACCTCGGCTTTGAGATCGCCGAGGAGCTCTCGCGCCGCTGGGAGCTTCCGCTCGCAAGGAAGCGCTTCAACGCGCTGATCGCCGAGGGCCGTGTCCGGCCGGGCGGCCCCAGGGTCGCGCTGCTGCTGCCCCAGACCTACATGAACGAGTCGGGCGGCGCGGCCGGGCCCGCCCGTGGCGAGCTCCGGGTGCCGCTTGAGCAGGTCGTCGCGCTGCACGACGAGATCGACCTGCCGTTCGGCGAGGTGCGCTCCAAGCTCGGCGGCGGCGTGGCCGGGCACAACGGCTTAAAGAGCCTGCGCGACGGGCTCGGGAGCACCGACTTCTGGCGCGTGCGTGCCGGGGTCGGCCGGCCCGACTCCACCGACCCGGAGGTCGTCTCGGCCTACGTGCTCTCGCACTTTCGCGAGCCGGAGGAACAGGTCCGCGAGCTGATCGAGGACGCCGCGGACGAGGCCGAGCGTCTCGTCGACCAGATCGTCGCCGAGAGCTCGGACCCGATGGGCGAGGTGATCGATTGAGCCTCACCAACTACTCGCTCGACGAGGCGGGCGTGGCGCTGCTTCAGCTCGACCGGCCCGACGCGCGCAACGCCATCAATACGGAGATGCTCGAGGAGCTGCTCGAGCACCTCGCCGCGGCCCGCGCCGATGACGCCGTGCGCGTGCTCGTTCTCTCCTCGACCGACCACATGGGCCTGTCGGCGGGCGCGGACGTCCGCGAGCAGCTCGATGAGGCCGGCCGGGTGCGGCGGATGGAGCTCTTCGCTCGCCTCTACGACGAGCTCACCGGCTTCCCGAAGCCCACGGTCGCCGCCTGTCACGGCGCCTGTGTCGGCGGTGGGGCCGAGATCGCCGTCGCCTGCGATTTGCGGGTGGGGGGCGGCAACCTCAGGCTGCGCTTCCCGGGCGCCGCGCTCGGCGTGCCGGTCGGCCCCGCGCGCCTGGTGACGCTGTGCGGGCTCTCCGTCGCCAAGTACCTGCTGCTGACGTCCAAAGAGGTGGCCGCCGATGATGCCCATCGCTGGGGCCTCGTGCACGTAGTCGTTCCTGCGGCGCGGACGGAGGACGCGGCGGTCCAGCTCGCCACCCAGGTCGCGGCGCATCCGCCGGACGCCGTCGCTCGTCTGAAGCGGATGCTGCACGAGTGGGACGCGGTGGAGCAGCGCTCGCGCGTGGAGGGCGAGGGCCAGGTGCGGTGGGCCGGCACACACAGCGTGCCGGCAGATGCAGGTAAGGCGGCGAAGCCGCCGCAGGAGATTTAGGGCAACGCTCGGGCCCTGGCCTGCCCTACGTCGATTGACTAGGCCGCGGCGGCGAGCTACGCGAGGAGCTTCGCCTTCGCCTGCTCGTATTCCGCTTGCGAAATGGCTCCCTTGTCCTTCAGCTCGCTGAGCTTCGTGAGTTCGTCCGCCGGAGAGGTCTCCGCGGTGTCGCGGACGTAGCTCTCGAACTGTCGCTTGGCCTCGGCTTGGTCAGCGAGTGCCCGCTCTCGCATCCCACTGCCGCGTGCGACCAGGTAGATCAGGACGCCCAGGAACGGCAGGAAGATCAGAAGGAACACCCACGCGGCCTTGCCCCAGCCGGACATCTCGTGATCGCGGAACAGGTCTCCGATGATCGTGATCAGGACCCAGAACCAGGCAACGAGGACGAAGATCTCGAGCACCGTCAGCAGCGCGTGCCCGAGGGTGAAGTCGGCAATCGGCACGGGTGACCTCCTTGTCGGCGGTTCGGCGGACCCAAGGGCCGCCTGTGGCCTGCATACCCGCGGATTCGGTCCCGACCGGGCCGCGGGGTAAATTCGCGTCAGCCGGGCGAACCGTCGCCCAGGAGCCACGAAAGGAGAGGCATGGAGAGCTCACTCGGTACGCCGGAGCGTCAGGCGCTGCGCGGGGTCACCGACCTATGGTGGCTGTGGCTCGTGATCGGGGTGATCTGGATCATCGTCGCCGCGGTGATCCTGCAGTTCGACCAGGCGTCGATCACCACGGTCGGAGTGCTGATCGGGCTGATGTTCATCGGCAGCGCAGCGCAGCAGTTCACGGTCGGAGCCCTGGCCGACCGCGGCCAGCTGCTCTACTGGTTCTTCGGCGCCCTGTTCCTGATCGCCGGCGTGATCGCGTTCATCAGCCCGGAGAACACGTTCGCCGCGATCGCCGACATCCTCGGCTTCCTGTTCCTGATCGTGGGGACGTTCTGGATCATTCAGGCGTTCATCGCGCGCGAGATCAGCGAGCTCTGGTGGATCGGCCTGCTGGCGGGCGTGCTGATGATCATCCTCGCGTTCTGGACCGCGGGCCAGTTCTTCATCGAGAAGCAGTACGTGCTGTTGGTGTTCGCCGGCATCTGGGCGCTGATGCAGGGCTTCACAGACATCGTGCGCGCGTTTCAGATCCGCAAGCTCGGTCAGGTCGTCTAGCTCTAGCGGTTGAGCTCGTCGACCACCCCGAACAGGTCGCCGATCTCGTAGAAGTCGACCGCCACGAGGTTGGCCACGAGGCCGCGGTCGCGCTCGCACGTGCGGACCCGCTTGCGGAGCGGCTTGCGAGCATTGACCTTTGCCGCGTTCGACGGCAGCGGGGTCGGGCTCGTGTCGACCCAGTGGTTGATCAGGAACAGCGGGGCGTCCGACGGGCCGCGGTTCGGCTCGCAGCTCGCATCCAGCCTCGCGGGTTTTGTCAAGGCCGCGGGCGTCTTGAACTTGAAGGGCGTCTCCTGGAGGAGCGGGTCGTAGGCCAGGTGGTACCAGGGGATCGAGCCGTCGCCCGCGTCGTTTTCGGCCAGCATCAGCGCCCGCTCGCCGCTGTCGATCATCTCCTCGAGCGTCGGCAGCGTCGGCCCGACCTGGCCCTTGTAGACGTAGTCGATGAGCCCGCTGTCTTCGACCGCCGCCGCGAAGTCATCGGGGGAGACGTAGTCCTCGTTGACGACCACCAGCACCTCGTTGGGGTTCGCGGCGACGAAGTCGCGGATCTGCCGCAGCGTTCCCTCGAGCGGGACTGCACCGAGCTCGCAGAACCGGTGGCAGAGGTAGATCTGGCGATCCTCGACCGTCGGTGAGTTGACAATCCGATCTCGTGTCCGCAGCGCGGCGTCCAGCGCCTCGGTGCCGATCTCGGCCTCGTAAGCCTGCCGCTCGCCGCTGCCGATCTCGGAGAGATCCGTCTTCACCTCGCCGCTCTCGGTCTTCTGTCCGTAGTGGGTGTCGATGAGCAGGCCGCGGATGCCGTCGGCGAGCTGATCGGGGATCGCGGACTCCTGCTGGGCGAACAGCCAGCCGCGGTTGTCGGCCGCCGACATCGCGTTGTGGGTGGCCGGGAAAGCCACCTCGTCGAGCGTGCGCTCGCACAGCGACTCGCTTCCGTTGCATTCGCCGGCCACCACCTCCGGCTCGTCGTCGCTGGCGGCCCCGAACGAGACGAACAGCCCCGCGCCGACGAGCGCCAGCGCCGCGATCCCCACGATCACGATCGTGCGCCGCCACGGCCTCGCGCGCTCTTCCTTCGGCGCCGGCGTGGCGTCCACGCTGAGCCGCATCAGCTCCGAAGCGCCCGCGTAGGCGATGTAGAGACCGATGAGGATGAAGACGAGGTCCTCGACCCACTCGTGCTCGACGATCACCAGGATGCCTCCCACGAGCAGCAGGACCCCACGAATAACCCGACCCGAGGTGGTCTCGGGCACGGAGGTGAGAAGCTCCCACGCCTTGCGGGCCGGAGCTGCCAGGTCGACCGGGCGCAGCAACGACGAGGCCGCCGCGGCGACGACGGCGCCGACCCCGGCGAGGATCAGCAACGACGTCCGCAGGTCGGCGAGATAGGCGTCCCACAGCCCCGCCGCGGCATCGCGCGGGCCCGTCTGGCCGATGGCATCGAGCGCGATCGAGCGGCCGACGCTGTATGCGACGGCACCCACGACACCGCACGCGGCCAGCGCCAGGCCCAGCCGCAGCAGCGCCTGGCGGCGGTCAATGGCGACCGCCACCGCGCCCACGCTCAGCACCAGCGCCGCGACGAGGAGGATCAGCTCGATTCGGTGGACCTCCTCCGCGGCCTGCACGAGGTCGATCAGGACGTCGGGCGGGTCCGACTGAAGGATCGCGATGTCCTCCCCGCCAGGCACCTTTCGCGCCAGCTTCGGGTTCAGCGCCTCGAGCGCGCCTCGGATCGTGGCCCCCAGGTCCGCGATCGTCAGCGTGAACGTGTTCTGGTCGCCGGTGAAGATCGCCCGGTGGACGTCGCTGACGGCCGAGCGGAACAGCAACTGGAAGGCCCCGGTGTTCAGGATCCCGGAGACGACCTCTTCGATCACTGGCCGGGCGCCGATGAGGTTGCGCTCGGCGTTCAGGATCAGGTCGTCGGTGACCCGCTCGCCGATCTCGGCTCGGACCGCATCGTCCTCGAGGGCAATGGCCGCGCGGTTGGCGAAGTTGTCGGAGTCGAAGAAGGCGCGCGACGCGTAGTCGGTGACCAGCGCGCCGAGCACAGCGACGGCGGCGAGGATCGCCAGGACGAGTGACGCGGTCCCACGGCCCTTCCCTACCGCCATCGGTGAGCTCAGGCTATTCGCTCACGTCGGTTCCGGCCAAGTATCGGGATCAGCGGGTCACCACGCGTGTAGCTGACCTCGGTCTGCGCCATCCGGTCGCTCCAAGCGCGGCGCCGCTCGTCGAAGAGAACCGGGAGGAAACCTAGGCCCAAGGGCAATATCGAGAGCGCTGTCCCCACGACCCGGCGGAGCGCCTGCCGGACGCCGATCCGATTCCCGTCCGCGCTTCGCACTCGGAGGTTGAGAAACCGCATCCCGGGGGTCTGCCCCGAGACACACCAGAAGAAGACGCAGTAGGCGGCGATCGTGGTCGCCCAAGCCCCGCCTCCGAGGACGATCGCCGGCGTGCTGAGGCTCTCGTCGCCAGGGGATATCAGCGAGATCAGATAGCCGATCGCCGCCGAGACCAGCAGGAACGCGAGGTTGAGGATCCCGAAATCGAGCGCCAGCGCGGCCGCTCGGCTGAGCAGCCCCGCGTTTTCACTGGGCTCGGCGCGTTGCGGGCGCCGCCGGATCGACCTTGCGATCCTCTCGAGACGGGCGTCGATGGCCTCGGTCGCGCGCGCGATCTGATCGCGGATGTCGTCGAGCATCCCCACGCCCTGGGCGGCGATGGCGCGCCTCACCTCCGGCGCCTCGGCGATGCGCTCGATCAGCTTCTGCGTCTGGTCGCTGTCGAGCATCCGCTCGAACAGGCGGTCGGTGAAGTCGCTCTCGAGAATGTTGATCATCGCCCGCTCGAGTGCGTCCTCGAGCTCGCGGTCGAGGCCGGTGCTCTCGGCGACGCGCTGGGTTGCGCGGAGGCTGGTCCGCGCGCCTGCGCTGACGATCCGGCCGGTCAGCGAGGGCCGGCGAGGCGGTGGAGGCGTCGCGCTCTCCATCGCCGCTGACCATAGGGCCGCGGGTGGACGTTCCGGGGCGGGTTCCCGCCGTTCAGCACGGTGGAGAGAGAGGCGGGCCTAGAATCGATTCAGGGCCGGACCCCTGCGTCCGGTCAGTTTGCGTGCAATGACGCTACGACCGCTGCTCGACATCGCCGACGAAACCGAGGCGTTCGATCGCCTCGTCGCCGGCGTGCGCGGGAACGAGGGAGTGGAGGCGTACGCGTCGGCCTCGATCCGTCCCTACCTGCTCGCGGCGTTGTTCGACGCCGAGCGCGGCCTTGACTCGCGCCCGGCGCTGATCGTCGCCGCCGATGACATCGGCGCCCGCGACCTCGCGCGCGCCCTCGGAGCGTACGTCGGGCCGCGCCGGGTCCGCTACTACCCCTCGCGCGGCACGAGCTACGAGTCGCATCTCGCCCCGCCGCCCCACCTCGTCGGCCTTCGCATCGGGGCGCTCGATGCGTTGACCGCGGGCGCGGACGACGGCGAGGCGCCGATCGTCGTCGCGAGCGCGGTGGCGCTGGCCGAGCGAATCCCCGACGCTTCGCTTCGGCCCGGGGGCTTCGCCCTGAGCCGCGGCGAGGAGGTCGATCTGGGCGATGTCTCGGGGCTGCTGGTCGAAGCCGGTTACGAGCGAGTCGATCAGGTGGAGGAGCGCGGCCAGTTCGCGGTGCGCGGCGGAATCCTCGATGTCTTTCCCGCGACCGAGGAGCGGGCGGCCCGACTGGAGCTGTTCGGCGACGAGATCGAGTCGATCCGCTGGTTTTCGACCTTCACGCAGCGCTCGCTTGGCGAGGCCGAACGCATCGAGCTCGACCCGGCCGCGGAGCTGGCCGTCGAGCATCGGGAGCTGGCCGAGGTCGCCACCGACGAGCCCGACGCAGAGCGACCCGACGTCGCCGAACTGCTGCCGGTGGACTCGTTCGGGGCGCCGCTCGACCTGATGCCCGCCGACACCGCGGTGGTGATCGCCTCAGCGGAGGAGCTAGAGCCGGCGCTGCGCGATCACTGGGAGGACGTGACCACGGCGATGCGCGACTCCGACGCCCGGCGTCTCTACGTCGAGGTCTCCGGGCCGCTCGCGGAGCGGGCAGCGCTCTCGCTTTCGAGTGTCGACGCCGGCCTGGAGCTGTCGTTTCGAGCGCAGGCGCCAAGCTCCGTGGCCCGCAACGTCGCCGAGGCCGAGGGGCAGCTCGAGCGCGAGCTTCGTTCCGGCTACCGGGTGGTCGTGAGCTTCGAGCACCGCGGTGAGGCCGAGCGCACGCGCTACAACCTCTCCCGCACCAAGGCGACCTTCCTCGAGGCCACGCCGGGCGGCGACCCGGCGCTGTACTTCGTCGAGGCTCCGCTGAGCGAGGGGTTCGTCTCACCGGAGCTCAAGCTGGCCGTGATCCCGTACCGGCGCCTGGTTCACCGGCGCGCGGCGCCACCGATGGTGCGTGGGCGGCTGGCGAGCTTTGCCGAGCTACGGGTAGGCGACCACGTCGTTCACGCCGATCACGGCATCGCGCGCTTCGCCGGCTTTGAGACGAAGACGGTCGCCGGGGTGACGCGCGACTACGTCGAGCTCTCCTACCGCGGTGACGACCGCGTCTTCGCGCCCACCGACCAGCTCGCGAAGATCACCCGCTACGTCGGCGCGGGTGGCGAAGCCCCGCAACTCTCGGCTTTGGGATCGAAGCGGTGGGAGGGCGTCAAGTCGCGCGCCCGGCGCGCCGCCCAGGCACTTGCGGGCGACCTGCTCAACCTCTATGCCGAGCGGCAGACGCGAGCCGGTCACGCGTTCGATCCCGACGACGAGTGGCAGCTTCAGCTCGAGCGCGCGTTCCCGTTCCGCGAGACGGCCGATCAGCTTGACGCGATCGAGGCCGTGAAGGCCGACATGGAAGCGGCGCGTCCGATGGACCGCCTGATCTGCGGCGACGTGGGCTACGGCAAGACCGAGGTCGCGCTGCGCGCCGCGCACAAGGCGGCGGCGCAGGGCAAGCAGGTGATGATGCTCGTCCCCACGACGATCCTCGCCCAGCAGCACCTCGGCACATTCGGGGAGCGCTTGGCGGAGTTCCCGCTCGAGGTGGAGGTGGTCTCTCGCCTGCGTCGACCGGCCGAGGTGCGCGACGCCCTCGCTCGCTTCGCGGCCGGCCAGGTGGACGTGTTGATCGGCACCCACCGCCTGCTGTCGCGCGACGTCAAGGCGAAGGACCTGGGGCTCTTGATCGTCGACGAAGAGCAGCGCTTCGGGGTACGGCAGAAGGAGCTCCTGCGCCAGCTGAAGCTCAAGGTGGACGTGCTGTCGCTATCGGCGACGCCGATTCCGCGCACGCTGCAGATGAGCCTCGCCGGCCTGCGCGACATCTCGGTGATCGAGACGCCGCCGGAGGGCCGGCGTCCGGTGCGCACCTACGTCGGCCCGTACGACGAGGAGCTGGTCAAGCGCGCGATCGAGCGCGAGGCGGGTCGCAGCGGACAGGTCTTCTTCCTCCACAACCGTGTCGAGACGATCGACGAGGTTGGCGAGCGGCTGCGGGCGCTCTGCCCCGGCGTTCGCTTCGCGGTTGCCCACGGGCAGATGGAGGAGCGTCAGCTCGAGGCGACGATGCTGTCGTTCCTGCGCGGCGACGCCGATTGCCTGGTCGCCACGACAATCATCGAGTCGGGCCTCGACGTGCCCCAGGCCAACACGCTGGTCGTCGAGCGCGCCGACCAGCTCGGCCTCGCGCAGGCGTACCAGATCCGCGGGCGCGTGGGCCGGTCACACGAGCGCGCCTTTGCCTACCTGCTGTATCCCTCGGCCGAGGCGCTGTCGCCAGACGCCGGCGCGCGGCTGGCGACGCTTTCCGACCACACCGAACTCGGCTCTGGGTTTGCGATCGCGATGCGCGACCTGGAGCTGCGGGGCGCCGGCGATCTGCTCGGTTCCGAACAGTCCGGCCACGTGGCCGCGGTCGGCTTCGAGCTCTACGTGTCGCTTCTGGAGGAGGCGGTGGAGGCCATGCGGGCGACCGACGGCGCCCGCCCGGCCCTTGAGGCGCAGGTTCGGCTGGACGTCGACGTCGACGCCTACTTGCCGTCCGAGTACGTCCCGTTCGAGGCAGCGAAGATCGACGTTCACCGCCGCGTCGCCGCGGCGCGCGAGCCCGGCGAGCTGCGTGCCCTTCGCGACGAGCTGCGGGATCGCTTCGGCCCCGTGCCCGAGCCGGTGGCCAATCTTCTCGAGCTCCAGCGGGCCCGCGTCGAGCTCGGTCGCGCCGGGGCGCGAACCGTGGAGGTGCGCGGCGGTCGGCTGTCGATCACCCCGCTCGAGCTCGAGGCGGCGGAGGTGGGGAGCCTGCGCGAGCGCATTCCCGAGGCGATGTACGAGTCGCGCGCCAAGACCCTCTCGTTGCGCGTTGCCGACGAGCCGCAGGAACGGCTCGAGGCCACGCTCGGGCTCACGGAGGCGCTACGCGACGCGGTCGCAAAACCGGAGAGCACGGACGACCGGGTCGCTATGCTCCCCGCCTCGTGAGCGCGGGACCGTCGAAGAGAGCGCGAGTCGCTGCCGTCGCCCTGGGCGGGTTGCTCGTGGCGCTGTTCGCCATCGTCGCCGTGGCGCAGGGCATCGGGGACCCGTCGCCGTCCGGCGACGAGGTCGCCATCGTCGAGGACGCCGACGGCGACGACGACGTCGCGATCACCCAGGACGAGCTGAATCGAGCGCTCACGCAGACCGCCGCCAGGCAGGGCTTGAACGAGGTCCCGCCGAGCGACGACCCGCAGTACGAGCTGCTTCGCGAGGCCGCGCTTTCCGACCTGCTACTCGGGGTCTGGGTCCGGGGCGAGGCCGAAGAGCGCGGGATCGAGGTCACCGAGCGCGAGGTCGACGAGGAGCTGCAGGCCGTGATCGAGTCGCCCGACTTCGGCTCGCAGAAGGCCTTCGACCGGTTCCTCGAGCAGTCCGGGTTCACCGAGGAAGAGGCCCGGGCCCGCCTCGAGCTGCAGGTGATCTCCAACCGCATCCAGAGCGAGGTGCTGCCCGAGGAGCCGCCCATCACCGAGGACGAGATCCAGACCTACTACGACGAGAACGCGGCGCAGTTCGAGCAGCCGGAGACCCGCGACGTGCGCCAGCTCGTCACCGAGACCCAGGCGGAGGCGCAGGAGGCGCTCGACCAGCTCGAACAGGACTCATCGGCGAAGGGCTGGGAGGAGGTCGCCAAGGAGTTCTCCACCGACGAGGCGACCAAGGACGCGGGCGGCCTTCGCGAGGGCGTCCTTCAGGGCCAGAGCGAGGGCCTGCTCGACCAGCAGATCTTCGCCGCGCCGACCGGCGAGCTCGTGGGGCCGTTTGGCACGGACGCTGGCTTCTACGTGATCCAGGTCGAGAACGTGACCCCGGCGCAGACGACTCCGCTGTCGGAGGCGAGCGAGCAGATTCGCCAGACCCTCGTGTCGGCGCGTCAGCAGGAGGTTGCGCAGGCCTTCCAAGATGACTTCCTGAGCGAGTGGCGCGCCAAGACCTTCTGTGCGGAGGGCTTCCGCATCGACCGCTGCGCCAACGCGGACCCGCCGCCCGATCCGTGCACCGAGGAGCTCGCCAACACGCAGGGCTGCGACGCGCCGGTGCCCTCGACCCGCCCGCAGGCACCGGGCACGACGGGGGTCTTCGGGGCGCCGGCCACCGAGGGATTGCCGCAGGGGCCGATCACTCCCGCCGCCGAGCAGGCTCCCGGTGGGCTGCCGCCTGGCCTGACTCCGCTGCCGGGAGGCGCTGCGCCGCCTGGAACGCCCGGCGCCGCACCGGGCACCGCGCCCCAAGCCGCACCGCCGGGCGGCTGAGCTCCAGTGCCGTCAGCGACCGACGGCGGCGACGGCAGGGACGCGACTACGCTCGACGCTCTCGAGCGCCTGGACTCGATCACGCGGCGGCTACGCCGCGAATGCCCCTGGGACCGCGAGCAGGACGAGCGGTCGATCGTCCCGCACACGGTTGAGGAGGCGTACGAGCTCGCCGACGCAGCCGCCCGCGGCGACGACTCCAAGCTGCTCGACGAGCTCGGCGACGTCCTGTTTCAGGTGCTGTTCCTGGCGCTGCTGCTCGAGGAGCGCGACGCGGGCGACCTCGGGCGGGTCGCCGAGGGGATGAGCGCCAAGCTGATTCGCCGGCACCCGCACGTGTTCGGCGCCGAAGCCGGCGCCGACGCGCTGGCGGCGATGCGCACCCAGCCCGAGACAGCCGGGCAGGTGCTCGGCAACTGGGACCGGATCAAGCGCGAGGTCGAGGGCAAAGGAAAGGACGAGCCCTTTGCGGACGTGCCTGAGAACCTGCCCGGCCTACTGTACGCGCGCAAGATCCTGCGTCGCGCCGATCCCCAGGCCGGCGCGCCCGCGCCAAAAGATCCCGAGGCACGCGACGCCGCCGAGGCTTGGGTCGGCGAGGTGCTGCTCGCAGTGGTGGGCGTCTCGCGGCGGCTGGGCGTCGACCCGGAGCTGGCCCTGCGCGCCGCCGCCGACCGCTATCGCGATACCGCGGCTTAGCGTCGGATCAGCCTGCCCTGGCAGAATCTCGGGCCTCCCGTGGGCGCGATCGCCAGCATTCACGCCCGCCAGATCCTCGATTCGCGGGGCAACCCGACGGTCGAGGTCGAGGTGGGCCTCGACTCCGGTGCGACCGGCGTGGCCGCTGTGCCTTCAGGAGCCTCGACGGGCGAGTTCGAGGCGGCGGAGCTGCGCGACGGGGGCGAGGCCTGGGGAGGGAAGGGGGTGACCAACGCCGTCTCCAACGTCAACGAGGACATCGCCAAGGCGCTGGTCGGCGCGCGCGCGAACGAGCAGGTTGCGCTGGACGAGACGCTGCGCGAACTCGACGGGACCCCGAACAAGTCGCGCCTCGGGGCGAACGCGATACTCGGGGTCTCGCTGGCGGCGGCGAAGGCGGCTGCCGCCGAGGCCGGGGTGCCCCTGTATCGCTACATCGCCGAGCTCCACGGCGAGGGTGAGCCGCGGGTGATGCCGGTGCCGATGATGAACGTGCTCAACGGTGGCGCCCACGCCGACAACAAGGTCGACTTCCAGGAGTTCATGGTGGTGCCGGGCGCCGCGCCGAGTTTCTCGGAGGCCCTGCGCCAAGGGGCCGAGACGTTTCACGCGCTCGAGCGGACCCTCCACGACCGCGGTCTTATGACGGCGGTCGGCGACGAGGGCGGCTTCGCGCCCGACTTCGACTCCAACGAGGAGGCGCTTCAAGCCCTAATCGCCGGGATCGAGGCGGCCGGCTACGCGCCTGAAGACGAGCTTCAGATCGCCCTCGATCCGGCGACGAGCGAGCTTTACCGCGATGCGGACGGGGCCTACGTGCTGGAGCATGAGGACCGGGCTCTCTCCGCCGAGGAGATGGCGGGGTACTGGGCGAGCGTCTGCGAGCGCTACCCGGTGGTGTCGATCGAGGACGGGATGGCGGAGGAGGATTGGGACGGCTGGGCGCTGCTGACCGAGCGACTCGGCGACCGTTGCCAGCTGGTCGGCGACGACCTGTTCGTCACCAACCCCGACCGCCTGCGGCGCGGAATCGAGGCGAACGTCGGCAACTCGATCCTGATCAAGGTCAACCAGATCGGCACCCTGTCGGAGACGCTCGAGGCGATTCGCGTCGCGCGCGAGGCGGACTACACGGTCGTGATCTCGCACCGGTCGGGCGAGACCGAGGACACGACGATCGCGGATCTCGCCGTCGGCACAGGCGCCGGTCAGATCAAGACCGGTGCGCCGTCACGGTCGGATCGCGTCGCGAAGTACAACCGCCTGCTGCGAATCGAGGAGGAACTGGGGCACGCAGCAACCTACCCGGGCCTGGGTGCCTTCGCCGGAAGGTAAGCCCAACCGGGCGCCGAATTCATGACGGATGAGCGCACGCGCCTCCGCCGCCCGCGGCTACCGGCTTCGCCCGGCTCCGCGCGCCCGCAAGCGGGGCGCGTCCTCCAGCCGGGTGCGCTGGGATCGGCTGGGCCGGGTCGCGCTCGTGATCGTGCTGTTCGCCATCCTCGCTTCCTACATCAACCCGGCGGTCAACTTCATCGACGCCTGGCGCGACTCACGGGCCGAGTACTCGCAGCTTCGCGAGCTGCGGGACGAGAACGCCAAGCTTCGCGAGCGCCTCACCGCCCTCGACGGCCCTGGCGCGGCGGAGCGCGCGGCCCGCAGGCTGGGGATGGTCGAGCCCGGCGAGGGCTCGTACGTGATCCGCGGCCTGGACTGAGCGGAGGCCCGGCGTGAGCGCCGGGTTTCAGTTCGCGCCGGCAAGCGAGCGCACGCTGTCTGCGGGCGACTACCTGCTCGGCGTGCTCGAGCTCGTCGCGATCCTCGCCCCGCTCGCCTGGGCGGCCTTCAGGGTGCGCTCAGCCCTCCTCCCGGCCTGGACGGGCGCCCCGGCCCGCCTCGCCGAATCGATCATCGGCCTGAGCGCCCTGATCCTGCTCTCCGAGCTGCTCGGCACGTTCGACGCCTTCACGGACGCGGGCATGATCCTGGGCTCGCTTGCCGTCGCGGTTGTAGCGGGGGCGCTGTGGCGCCGAGTTCCGGCCGCCGAACCTGCCCCGGCCGGGGGAATGCCCGCCGACCCGACACCGGCCCCAGCGTTGATCCCGCTGGCGCTTGCCGCACTGGCCTGCGCAGCCTTGGCTGCGGCGTGGATGGTGCCGACGCTGGCGGCGCTCGCCGGCGGCATGGACCGCGCGGACACGCTCTGGTACCACATGCCGCTCTCGGCGAAGTTCGTCCAGACCGGCTCGCTGGGCGACATCTACTTCTTCGACCCGATCTTCTTCGCCTCGTTCTACCCGGCGAACTCCGAGGTCCTGCACGCCGCTCCGATCCTGGCCTTCGGCCGCGACATCGTCTCGCCGCTGCTCAACCTCGGCTTTCTCGCGCTCGGCCTGCTCGCCGCCTGGTGCATCGGCCGGCCCTACGGGCTCGCCCCGCACGCCCTGATCGGCGGCGCGATCGCCCTCGGGGCCCAGATGCTGATCGAATTCCAAGCGGGCGAAGCGCTGAACGACATCGTCGGCGTAGCCCTTGTGCTCGCCGCCGTGGCCGTGTTGGTGAACGCGCATGCTGCACGGCCGGTGGGGGCGCCTGCCCTGGCTGTGGCCGGGCTGGCGGCGGGCCTCGCCGCCGGCACGAAGCTCTCCTTCGTTGCGCCTGTCGCTGCTCTGCTGGTGGGGCTAATCGTGATCGCACCACGTGGGGTGCGCTGGAGGACCGCGGCCTGGTTTGCGCTTCCGGCGTTGCTCACCGGCGGCTACTGGTACCTGCGAAACCTGATCGCGGTCGGCAACCCGATCCCCTTTACCTCCTGGGGCCCGCTCGGCCTGCCCGAGGCCGAGCGGACGTTCGAGCTGCGCGAGCCGTTCTCAGTCGCGCACTACTGGAACGACCTCGACGTCTGGTCGGACTGGTTCTTCCCCGGCCTCGACGAGTCGTTCGGGTTGCTATGGCCCGTGACGCTCGCAGCCCTCGTCGGCGGCGCCGCATACGCCGTCTGGCGCGGGGGCGAGCCGCTGTTACGGATGCTCGGTGCCGTGGTTCTCTTCACCGTCGTCGCCTACCTGTTCACCCCGCTGACTGCCGCGGGCGAGGAGGGCGAACCGATCGCCTTCGAGTGGAACGTTCGTTACATCGCCCCGGCTGCGGCCGTCGGGCTGGCGATGCTGCCCTGCCTGCCCGCGCTGCGTTCGACACCCGAGCGCCGCACGATCGTGCTCGCCGCCCTGTCCGTGTTGCTCGCTGTCACCGTCGGCTCGCTCGTGCAGTGGCAGCAGGGTCACGTCAAGGGTGCGGTCGCGGCAGGCGTCGGCGTGCTCGCGGTCGCCGGCGCGATCGCATGGCTTCGCGCCCGCAACCTGCTGGGTCCGGCGGCGCCCCGGTGGGTCGCCACGGGAGTGGCCGTCGTCGCTGGGCTAGGGGCGATCGGGGCAGGTTGGTGGGAGCAGAACCACTACCTCGAGCGCCGCTACGAGAACACGAGCCCGGGGCTGAAGCTCGCCGACGCCCTGCGCTGGTCGCGCGACCTGCGCGACGCGAAGGTCGCGGTCGGCGGCGTGCGCGGCGTCTTCAACCAGTACCCCTTCTACGGCACGGACCTCTCGAACTATGTTCAGTGGCTCGGCATCAAGGGCGACACCGACGCCTGGCTGCGGATCCCGGACTGCGCGACCTGGCGCGAGCAGCTCGCCGAGGGCGACTACACCCACGTGGTCACGACCTACGACCCCTTCAACCCCGGCGACCTCGACGACACCAAGGAGGGTCTCTGGACTCGTGAGGACCCGGCCGCTCGCCAGATCGACGAAGCCTCCGACGGCCCGGTGAGCGTGTTCGAGTTGCGCGGCGATCCCGACCCTTCCACGTGCGGCGACCTGCCCGACCTCACCGAGGCCGAGCTCAACGGCGACTCGGTCAACATCGCGCCCGCCGCCAACCAGCCTCGATGATCGCCGTCTGCGCCACCGCGCTGCTGATCCTCGCTGCGTCGCTGGTGATTGGCTGGGCCCTGCTGGCGTTGCTGGGCGAGCGCCGTCCGACCCTGCTCTCCGGCGCGGTCGGCTTCGCCGCCCTGGTGGTGATCTGTCCCCTGCTGGTGCGCCTGCCGGGCCGCGGGACCACGGCGATGATCGTCGTGGCCGTGCTCGTGATCGCGGCCGCGATCGTGGTTTGGCGGGCTAGGGAGGCTGGGGCCCCCGGCACTGCTGGACCAGCGCTCGCCGCAGTCGTCATCACCCTCGCCGCCGCCTCGCTCCCGTTCCTGTTCAACGAGGAGGTTGGGGTGCTCGGCGAGGGCATCTACACGAACGACCAGGCCGCGCAGCTGTACTGGGCCGACTGGCTGCAGAACGGCAGCGGGCCCCAACCGAGCGCCGTTCGGCTCGGCTATCCGACCGGCCCGCAATCGGTGGCTGTGGTCGCCGCCGAGGCAACGGGCGCCGACCTCGAGGGCGCGTTCAACGGGCTGCTGCTCGCGATCCCGGCGCTGACTGCGCTCGTTGCGCTCGCGGTACTCGGCGGGCTGCCGCCCGGGCGCCGCGTGCTCGCTGCCTGCCTGACCGCGCTGCCGTACCTCGCTGCCTCGTTCCTCGCACAGAGCGGGTTCAAGGAGACGGCGATGGCCATGCTGCTCCTCGCCTTCGCGGTCTCGCTTCGGTCCCTCGAGAGGAACGTTGACCACAATAGTCGTGGTCAACGTTCGCCTCGTGCCGGCCTGCCCGCTCGCGGCGTCCTGATCGTGCTCGCGCTCCTGGCCGCCGCCAGCGTGTTCACGTTCAGCCTTCCGGGACTCGCCTGGTTCGCGGTTCTGCTGCCTCTCTGGCTGGCGCTCGAGATCGTGGCGGGGCGTCGTCCGCCTGCGCTTCGAGCCGCCCGCGAAGCAGTCGAACGCCATCGCACCGCCGCCATCGTCGGCGCGATCGTCGTGCTGGCGGCGGTGGCCGCCGTCGCAGGCCCTGCGGCAGATTTCGTCGAGAAGATCAACGAGGTGCAGCAGTCGGCCGGGCGGCTGAGCTCACCGGTGTTCCCGGGCGAGGCGCTTGGCGTCTGGCCCGAGGGCGACTTCCGCCTCGTGCGCGGCGACGTGTCGGGCGCGATCCCCGCCACCCTGCTCGGGCTGGTGGCGGTTGGCCTGGGAGTGCTGGCCCTGCTGCGTCGCCGCGACACTGCGTTCCTCGCCGCCGTCGGTGCTGCGGTTGTCGTCTACGTCGGTGCCCGGCTCGTAGCCGAGATTCACGTCGAGGCCAAGGCGCTCGCCGTGATGGCGCCGCTGTTGATGCTGGTCGCGCTCCGGGCGCTGTTCGAACCCCCGGATGGCACTGAGCGGAGTGGCGTCACCCTCGGCCGCTACGCGCTCGGCGCTGGGTTCGCCCTGGCCGCGGTGGCCTCCACCTTTCTTGCGCTTCGCGCGGCGCCCGTGGGCTTCGACGATCGGGCCGACGGCCTCGAGCGGCTCGGTGCGCAGGTCCAGGGCGAATCGGTGGCGTTCCTTGGTGTCGACCGGTTCGGCGCCTACCGGCTGCGCGGAACCCTGGTGCGCAGTCCGGGCGGCTACGTGCCCCCCGAGGTCGCCGCCCGCCCCGACAAGCGCTGGCAGCAGGGGAAGGCGATGGACTTCGACACGCTCGCCTCCTACAAGCTCAACCAGTTCGACTACGCGATCACGACCGCCGCGGCCTACCAGTCGACACCACCACCCAATATGGAGCGAGTCGCCGAAAAGGGCGACTACGTGCTGTGGCGGCGCCTGGCCGAGACGCCGCGCAGCCGCATCCTCGAGGAGGAGAACTCCGGTCCCGGCAACCCGGGCGCCGCCCTCGACTGCACGATCGCAGGTGGACCGGGTGAGCGCGCGGGCGAGGCGACGGTCCTTCCCTCGCCCGTGCTCAGCGCGCCGGAGGCCTGGAAGGGCACCGACCGCGTCGAGGACGCGGCCGGGGGTCAGGAGAACGCCTTCCTCGCACCCGCCACGGCCACCCAGACGCTCGACCTGCCTCCCGGCACGTGGGCGCTCTCGGTCCAGTACCACAGTCAGGCCGAGCTGAGAATCGGCCCCGCCGATCGGATGACGTCGTTCGAGCTTCCGCCCTCGCTGGACGGCATGTACCTGACCTCGCCGGGGCGCGGCGCCTTCTGGCCGGCCGGCGCAATCGAGGTGATGCCCGGCCAGGGACCGGTCAGGATCGAGGTCACCGCAGCCGAGCCCACGGACCTCCAAGACGCCCTCGGCGTCGAGCGCCGCGTCTGGCTGGGTGCGCTGGCCGCCGCGCCCGAGCCCCTGGACGCTACGGACGAGCTACAGATCGGGGACGCGTGCGGGGAGTACGTCGACCGCTTCACGCTCAGACGACCGGGCAGGGACGGCTAGCGTGGAGGGCGTGAACCAGGTGCGTCCAGCGCCCGAGCCAGTGCTTGAGCTCGAGATCCCCCGGCCGCGGCTCTCTCCGCGTGTGGTCTTTGTGGGGGGCACCGGCCGCAGCGGCACCCACATCGTCGCCCAGCTGCTGGGCCGCAGCCACAACCTGGCGATGATCCCGGTGGAGGTCCGCTTCCACACCGATCCCGACGGCTTTCCGGGCCTGCTCTCGGGTGAGGTCTCCCTCGAGCACTTCGTGCGTCGCCTGCGTGGCTTCTGGTGGAAGGGCTTTCAGACGCGGCGTTTCCGGGGCCTGTTCCGGTTCGTCGATCGCGATCGGTTCGACGCCGCAGTTGCGGCCTTCGAGACGAGGTTTGCCGAAGATCGCGAGGAGGCTTGCCGGCGGCTGTTCTTCGACCTGCTGTGGTTTCGCACCGAAAGGGCGCGCACGATCCGCGGGTTGGTCGAGCAGAGCTGCGACACGGTTGCGCAGGCGCCGACGCTGCTGCGACTGTTCGATCGTGCGCGCTTCATTCACGTCGTTCGCGACGGGCGCGACGCTTCCGCGTCGCGCGTGACGCAGACGAAGGGGCTGATACGGCCGCGCACCCGTGCGCAGGGCCTTGCCTGGTGGGAGGAGCGCCTGGCACGAGTGGAGGCCGGGGCCGCGACTGTCCCCTCCGATCGCCTGTTGGTCGTCAGCCTCGACGAGCTGCTGCTGACCGGTGGGGGCGAGACCCTGCGCCCGTTGATGCAGTTCTGCGGCACGCGCGCGACGAGCCGCGTGCGCTTCTTCTACGGCAACCGGATGAACCGCGACCAGGCACACTCGGAGCGCTGGCGCGAGGGGCTCTCGGACCGCAGAGCGGCACGCCTGGAGCACTCCTACGAGGCGGCGCTCGACCGGCTGGAGGCCCGTGGCGCGCGCTCGGTCGCCCTGCTGCGACGAACGCTCGAGCGCAGCCGGGGCGGAGCCGCGGACGAGCCCCCGAAGCCCTACATCTACGATGGCGCGTCCTGATTCGCAGATGAGCCAGGAGCCCGCCCAGCTCGTGTTCGTCGGCGGCACCGGCCGCAGCGGCACCCACATCCTCTCGCACCTGCTCGACCGCCACTCGCGCTTCTACGGCGTGCCGATCGAATGCCGCTTTCACTGCAATCCCAAGGGGCTGGCCGACCTGGTCACGGGCAAGGTTCAGCCCGAGCAGTTCCTCACCAAGCTGAAGGGCTACTGGTGGCACCGGGTGCGAATCGGCAACCGCGCCCTGGTGCAAGCGCGGTGGCGAGCCTTCGGCCGCGGCCGGGTGCGCGGACTGCACACAATCGTCCCCGCGGAGCGGTTCGGCCCCGCGGTGGCGAAGTTCGAGACCAACCACCTCGACGACGTCGTGGGCGCCTCCCGCGAGCTCTTCTACGATCTGCTCCAACCGCTTGCCGACGAGGCCGGCAAGCCCGTGCTGGTGGAGATGAGCTGCTTCACGATCGCCGCCGCGTCTGGCCTGGCGGAGATCTTCCCGGAGGCCCGCTTCGTCCACTCGGTACGCGACGGGCGGGACTCGGGCTCGTCGAAGGTGGCGTTGCGCCAGAAGCCGCATCACCCGACCGACGTGATCTCGGGGATCGAGTTCTGGGCCGAGAGGCTGCGCCAGGCCGAGGAGGGCGTCCGCGGACTCTCCGGTTCTGACCGTGAGCGCCTGCACGTCACCGGCCTCGACGACCTCGTCTGGGGCGAGCGCGACCCCACCTACGCCGAGCTGCTCGCCTTCCTCGGCGTGTCCGACGAGCCGGCGATGCGCGAGTTCTTCGACCGCGAGATGAACGCGGACGCCGCTCACCGCGAGCGCTGGCGCGAGGGCCTCGACGGCTCCGCCCAGGACGAGGTCACGCGCGTCTACGAGGCGACCCTCGATCGCCTCGAGCGGGAGGGCTATCACTGCGCGCCCGTCCTGCGCCGCTCCTACGAGCGCACGCTCGCCGCTCGATGAGCGAGCGAATCCTGTTCGTGACCTCGAACGGGACGGGGCTCGGACACCTGACCCGCTCCATGGCGATCGCCCGGCGCCTCGACGAGTCGCTCGAACCGCTGTTCTTCACGCTCTCGGCGGCGGCGCCCGTTGTGCGCGAGCTCGGCTTCCCGGTCGAGTACGCCGCCTCCTATGGAACCCCCGGCACCGGCAACGACTGGCGCTGGTCGCGGCGCCTGCGCGGTCGCCTGCGGGCCGTGATCGCCGAGGCGCAACCGGCGGTGCTGGTCTTCGACGGCACGCATCCGTACGAGGCGCTGCTGGGGGCGATGCGCGGGTTCGACGACCTGCGCACTGTCTGGTCGCGCCGGCCGCTGTGGCGAGCGGGCTCGAGTCGCGCGCCACTCGGGCGCACCGGGTCCTTCGACGCCGTGCTCGAGCCCGGTGAGCTCGCCGCGGCCGAGGACCGGGGACCGACCGTGGCCCGCCGTGGCGAAGTGCACGCCGTTGCGCCGATCGTGCTCCTCGATCGCTCCGAGCTGCTCCCGCGCGAAGACGCCGCGCGCGAGCTCGCGCTAGACCCGGCCGCCACCAACGTCCTCGTCGCCCTCGGCCAGGGAGCTGAGGTGCGAGATGCCACCAAGCGCTGCCTCCGTCGGCTGGCCGACCGCGAGGGCGTGCAGGTGGCGGCGCTGTCGTCGGCGCTGGAGCGCGTAGGCGCAGTGCCTGACGGCGTCGTGGCTTTGCGCGCCACCTATCCGATCAGCCGCTACTACGCCGCCTTCGACGCGGCGGTCTCGGCCGCGGGCTACAACGCGTACCACGAGCTGATCGCCCTCGGGGTGCCGTCGCTGTTCGTGCCGATGCCGCGCGAGACCGACGACCAGCCCGCCCGCGCGCGCTTTGCCGCCGAGGCTGGGCTGGGCTGGGGCATCGCCGGTCCCGGCGATCCCGCGTTGGAGTCGGCGCTCGATCGCCTCCTCGACCCCCAGGCGCGCGGCATCGTGGCCTCGGGCCTGGAGGCACACCGGCCGCCGAACGGGGCCGACGAGGCGGCGGAGTGGCTGGCCGGTCTCGCGGGCGGCGAGGCGGGGGCGGCGGGTAGCGCGGCGAGCCCCAAGGGATCGCCGGTCGGCGCGTGGGCCCGGCGCTGGCGCACCTTCTTCGCCAGCGCTCCGGCGACCGCGCTGCGGCTGGGCCGCCAGCTGGTCACCCAGCCACGCCCACGCACGCTCGTCTTCGCCCTCGGTCTGCGCGGCGAGGCGCTCGAGCGCGGCGTCGCCGAGGCGCTGGAGCAAACGCCCGACCCTCCCGCGCGGACGCTCGTGATCACGGATTCGCTCGAGCTCGCGGCGCTGCGCGATCTGGGGTTCGGCGTCGAGCAGGTCCCGGCGGCGGGCGAGCGCCAGGCGGAGCTTGCCGGCGGGGACTACGAGGCGTTCCTGCGGTGGCGGGTGGAGCTGATCCTGGCCGAGCGGCCGCGGCCGCGCCGGGTGCTGGTGGCCCCCGGCTCGCGACCCGCCCCGGACGGGGTGTCATCGTAGGCGCGTGACGCCGAGGGTCAGGGTCGTCGGGCGCCGGGTGGTGGTCGTGGCCGTAGTCGCGGTGCAGCTCGCGCTGGTCGCGCGCGGCTACTGGTCGGACCACAAGGAGTTCGCGTTCCAGATGTTCCCCGAATCGAGCACCTGGCAGGCGGACGTGGTGCGGGTCACCGCCGACGATCGGCGAGTTCCGGTTTCACGCCCGTGGGCGGGCTACCGCTGGGAGGAGCTGGTCCAGGACCGCGGCCTTCGCTACCCCTCGGTTCGCCATCACGCCGACGCGGGGATCGACAACCAGTTGGCCTTTCTCGACGCCGCGCTGGACTGGGTCGCCGACAACACGCCCCGAGACCGCGAGACCCGCTACCTCGAGGCGAGGGTGACGGCCTGGCACAACGATGACCCGGCCACCGTCGAGGTCATGCGCAGCGACGTGCGCGAGGGGGCGGGATGAGTCCGCTCGAGAGGTTCGACGAGCTGCTGGGCCGCCCGGTCAGCATGCGCGCGCTCGCGCTGCTGCGCGTGCTCGCCGGCCCCGCCGTGCTCCTGCACCTCGAGCCGTTCCTCTCCGACTCCCTCGACGGGCAGACCTACCGCGACGCCTTCTACGAGCCATACGCGGACTGGTACCCCGACCTGCCCGAGCCGGCCTACATCGGCCTGCTGTGGCTGGGAGCGGTGGCCGCGATCGCCATGTCGCTGGGTCTGCTGACGCGTCTGGCCACCGCGACCACGTTCGGGATCGTCGCCTACAACGTCTTCCTTTCCACCACCCACTTCCACAACAACCGCGCGTACCTCCTGATCGTGCTCGGGGTGCTAGCCGTCGCGCCATGCGGGCGCGAGCTCTCTTTGGACGCGTGGATCCGCAGGCGCCGAGGCAGGCCGGCGCCCGACCCGCGCGCGCCGGGTTGGCCGCTGTGGCTGCTTCGGTTCGAGTGCGCCGCCGTGTACGGGGCATCGGGACTGAGCAAGCTCGTCGATTCCGACTGGTTCGGCGGCACCGTCACCTGGCAGCGCGTTGTGCGCGCCCGCGAGGACCTCGATGCCTGGCCGCTGCCCGACTGGGCGATCACGGCGCTCACCGACCGCGGCTTTCACACCGGCGCCGCCAAGTTCATCGTGCTGACCGAGCTCTTCATCGCCCTGGGGCTCTGGTGGCGCGGCACGCGGTACCTGGCCGTCTGGGTTGCGGTCGTCTTTCACCTCAGCATCGAGACGTCCGCGTCGGTGCAGGTGTTCTCGTATCTCGGCATCGCCGTGCTCGTGATCTGGGCCGTGCCGGCCACGCGTGACCGCGTGCTTCGCATCGACCCTGCCGCGACGCGCCACCGGCAACTGGCCACCGCGGTCCGCGCGCTGGACTGGCTGGCGCGCTTTCGGGTGGAGCGCGGCGAGCCCGGCTCGGCGCTTCAGCTGGTTGACCGCGACGGCACCGTCGTCTCCCGCGGCCCGGCCGTGGCGTTGACCTTCAGCCGGCTGCCGCTGACCGCCTGGTTCGCGCTGCCGACGCTGCTCCTGCCCGCCGTGCGCCGCGCCCGCCGCGCTGAGCCCGCCGGGATGCCGGCGATGGGACAGCGGTGATCGCCGGGCGGGTCTGGAAGGCGGGGTTGACGCTGGCGCTGGCCGGCGTCGTCGCGTTCGGGGCGGCGGCGCCGCCCGAGCACTGCCCGTCGGTCACCGCCGAAGAGCTGCGCGAGTCCAGCCAGGCCGCGGTCGATTGGTTCGTGCGCAACCAGGAGTCGGACGGCACCTGGCTGTACCTCTACGACGCCGAGGACGACACGATCCCGCCCGAGTACAACGAGGTCCGCCACGCCGGGGTGACCATGGGTCTCTATCAGGCCGCGGCGGCGGAGCTGCCAGGAGCCTTGGACTCCGCCGACCGGGGCGCCGAGTGGGCGCTGGACCTCCTGCTCGAGCGCGACGGCTGGGCAGCGTTCGAATATCAGGGCCGCGTCACCACCGGCGCGAGCGCGCTGCTGACCGCGGGCTTGGCGATTCGCCGGGAGGCGACCGGCGACGAGGGCCACGACGAGGTGTTGCGCCGGCTCGGGCGCTTCTTGGTGGCACAGACCGAGCCCTCCGGTGCCGTGCTCGCCGAGTACGACGAGCTTGAGCGTGCGCCGGTGCCCGGCGAGTACTCCAAGTACTACACGGGGGAGGCGTACTGGGCGCTAGCGCTGCTTCACGGGGCTTTCCCCGGCGAGGGCTGGGGCGAGGCCGCGGACCGCATCGGGGGCTACCTGGCCGGGTCGCGCGACGAGGTGGAGGACTACTGGCCGCCGATCCCCGATCACTGGGCGGCATACGGCGCGGCGGAGACAGTGGAGTTCCCCGAGCGGGGCAGCCCGCCGCTCACGGACGCGGAGGTCAGCTACGCGCGCCGCCAGGCCGAGCTGTTCGGCAGCGCCACGCGCTGGGTCAGCCAGCAGTTCGGACCGTGGGGCACCGTGGTGCGGGGCGCGGAGAAGCCTCGCGGCGGCGGCTACGGCGTGATCAGCGAAGCGCTGACCGGCTGGTGGCTGGCCGCTCGGGCCGAGCCGCGCCTGGCCGATCTCGAGGGGCCGATCGCCGCCCGCGCAACCTGCATCGCCGGGCTGGCCGTAGACGAGCAAGCGGATGCCGAGGATGCGGCCGGTGCCGCCCGCCCCGCGCTGGTGGAGGGCGCCTGGTTCATCGACGGCGAGACGCGCATGGACGACCAGCAGCACGCCCTCGCCGGGCTGCTGCGAACGATCCCCATCGCCGAAGCGAGCGCGAGCGGCGATGACCTGTTCGATGCCGACAACGACGCGCCGTCGGGCTGGCTCTGGGCGGCGGCGCTGCTGCTGGCGCTCAACCCGGCGCGGGCCGCGTTCGGGATCCCTCGTGCCGGACGGTCGCCCCGCGACGCGGCGGCCCTGGCCGCGCTCGGCGGGGCACTCGGCGGGCTCGCAGTCTGCGTCGCCGCGGCGCTTGCCGACCCGCTGCTCGACGCGCTGGACGTGAGCGACCCGTCGTTTCGCGTCGCAGCGGGGATCGTGGCCGCGATCGCGGGCGCGGCCGATCTGTTTCGCCGCCCACCGCTTCCCGAGCCCGGCCTCGACGGCTGGCGCGCGGCGCTCGTGCCGGTCGCTGTCCCGGTGGTGGCCCGGCCCGCCCTTGTGGTGCTCGCCCTGGGCGCGGGCGCCGACGTGAGCCTGCTCGTGACGGTGGGCGCCGTCGCACTGGGCGTCGGGCTCCTGGCCGCCCTCGTGGACCGGTGTCCCATCGACGGGCCCACGGGCCGGGTCCTGCGGTGGGCGGGACGCCTGATGGCTGCGGGGCTCATCGCGTGTGCGGTGATCCTCACCGTCGACGGCGTACTCGACGTCTAGAGGGCTGATGCGGGTTATCCGCATCAACCCTCAAGCAGCGCCCTCCAGGCCTCCTAGTACCCTGAATCGCTGTCATGGAGGCCTCCGCATCCGCCACAGCGGTCGACAGTGCCGCGGGGCAGAACGGCGCCCGCGCGCAGGCCGGCGCGCTTCCGAACCTGATCGTCATCGGCGCCCAGAAGTGCGGGACGAGCGGCCTTCACTACTACCTCGGGCTGCATCCGGAGGTCTCGATGTCGAAGCCCAAGGAGCTCAACTTCTTCATCGAGGAGCGTGCCTGGTCGCGCGGCCTGGACTGGTACCGGGCGCACTTCGATCCCGCCGCGACCGTGCGCGGTGAGGCCTCGCCGAACTACACCTCACACCCCTATCGCAAGGGCGTCGCCGAGCGGATGCACTCGATCGTCCCGGACGCGAAGCTGATCTACCTCGTACGCGACCCGCTGGCGCGAATCGCCGCGCATTGGGTCCACAACTACGCCAAGCGGCGGGAGAAGGGGACGCTGGCCGAGACGCTTGCCCATCCCACCACCTCCTACGTGGCGCGCAGCATGTACGCGATGCAGCTCGAGCAGTTCCTGCGCTTCTACGACCGAGAGCAGGTGCTTGTGTTCCAGCAGTCCGACCTGCGCAACGACCGCGAGCCCACGCTTCGCACGATCTTCGACTTCCTCGACGTCGATCCCCGCTTCACCCATCCGCGCTTCGAGCAGGAGCGGCACCAGACCTCGCGCAAGACGCGCGCCACCAGGCTCGCGGTGCGCCTCGAGAAGCTCGGTCGCAGCCGTCGCGGCCGACTGCTGCCCTCGAACTTCTGGCTCGTGCTCGACGACCGGCTGCCGCTGAAGCGCTCGATCAAGCGCCCCGACGTCCGCGCCGCCATCCCGGACGACACGCTGCGCGCGCTGCGTGAGGACGCCGAGCGCCTCAGGGAGCTGACCGGGCGCTCGTTCGAGAACTGGACGATCTGGGACACGTAGCTTCACCAAAGGGCAACGCCAGGCTAAGAAACCGGCGACGCACCCGGCCGACGGGGTAGCGTCTGACCGTGGTCGAGATCGACAGCGACCCTCGCAACACCGACGAGCCCGCCCCGCGCTCGGCGGCGGTCACGTTCATGACCACGGAGCACTTTGTGCTCCAGGGGGCTCGCGCCGCGACGATCGCCGAGTCGAACGGCCGGGCGAACATGTTCCTCGCGGCGGTCTCCGGCGGCCTCGTCGCACTGGGCCTGGTGGCGACCGCAAGCAGCCTGGGAGCGGCCTTCTACGGATTCGGACTGGTTCTCCTTCCGACCCTGGCCTTCGTCGGGTTTGTCACCTTCGAGCGGGCGCTGCAATCCTCGATTGAGGACAGTGAGTACGCGCGCCGGATTGCCATGCTGCGCGGCTACTACTTCGAGCAAGCGCCGGAGATCGCTCAGTACCTGTTGAGCGACCCACCCGCGGAGCGGCTCCTCATGCAGCGAGTGCCCGGCGATCGCTGGCAGGGATACCGGACGGTCGCCGGCTTGGTCGCGGTGATCTCGGCGGTGCTTGCCGGCTCGACCGCGGCCCTCGCAGCGATCCTGATCTCCGATCACTCGCTCGGCGCGGCGGTCATCTCAGGGACGCTCGTCGCGCTTCCCGCACTGATCGCGATGATCCGATACCAGGATTCGACCTGGGAACGCGCCGGCGCCGAGCCGCTCACGCCCGGCGAGGACTAACGGCCCGACCTACCTACTTCCGCAGCCGGGCGGCTTCGAGGGCGTCGGCCTCGGTCAAACAGTTGCGCCACCACACGCACTTGCCGTTGACCCACCTGTTCGGTTGCCAGAACGGATCGACGATCGGAGTGCCGCTGAGTGCGCTACGTCCCCAACCGCGGACGTGACTGAGCGTCACGTCGCCGAGGTCGCGCAGCTCCTCGACCTCGCAGATGTAGTCCGGGAAGGCACCGAGGAAGTCGTCCCACCATTGACGCAGGCCCTCGTGACCGTGGTACCCGCCCTCCATGACGACCAGGCGCGATTCGACTTCGATGTCGTCGTCCATCAGCGCGAGAAAGGCGTCCCAGTCGCGCCGGTTGAAGGCGTCGTAGGCTCGGTAGGCCAGCTCCACGTTCTCCTGCGACATCAGCTACTCCGACAGTCCGGCGGCTTCGAAGGCCTCCGCTCGGTCGGTGAACTCCTGTACGCGCACGATCTTGCCCTCGCGCAGGAAGTAGACCTCGTACAAGCGGGTATCGATCTCGATCCCGCTTCGTCGGCCGCGTCCCCGGAAGTAGATCGTCACGACTACGCGATCGCCCCCGTCGATGAACTCCTCGGCGGTCGTCTCCAGTTCGTCCCAGGCGGCCTCCCAACTCATGAAGTTGTCTCGAATCGCGTCCAGGCCGTAACGCGGTGCTTCCTCGACCGGGGTCATGACGACTTCGGGATCAAAGGACGCCGACGCATCACCGCGCCCAAAGACCTCGTACTCGAAGGCACGCCGTACAACCTCGACGCTCTCCTGCGACATCGCCCGCCCAGTATCTCGCGGGAGCAGGGGCATGGCCCGCTCGGTGGCGGGCCTCTTGCGTTTCGCTAAGGCGCTTGGGTCCCTGGACCACACATGGCAGTTCTTGTCCCTCGCCCAGTAGAACCCCGAGCGCGCGAGCGGCGCCCGCTCGGTCACGAGTCCTCCGGATACGATTCGGTTCGATGACGGCAGTAATAGACCTGATCCCGTACGACGATCGGGGACACCAGATCATCGAGGAGCTCGCGGGTACCCAGGAGACGCCGGTCGAGATCCGGCACTACGGATCTCGCGAGTACTACGTACGGGTCGAGAACCTCGGCCTAGCCGGATTCGACGCCATGCTCGACCGCATCGATCCGCGCTGGCGCGAGCACCTAGGGCGCACGGCCTAGGATCCGCCCGACGCGCACGCCGCAGGGCGGGTTGCACACGTACGCTTCTCTGATGGTCGCCGCCGGCGTGAACGCTAAGGCCCTCTCGACGTTTATGGGACATGCCAACATCAGCATCACTTTGGATCGCTACGGACACCTGATGCCCGGCTCCGAGGATGAGGCTGCGGAGCTGCTCAAGCCGTCCCACTACCCGGCCCAGAGCTGGACGATCTGGGACACGTGACCGCGAAGGGCGACCCCGGCGGGGGGCGCGGGGGGGAGCATCCGGGCGGGAGCGGCGCGGTGCTCGGGATCCGCCTGCTGCGCTTCTCGGGCGCGCAGGGCGTCTCGCTCGCCATCGGCAACCTCCTCCAGCTGGTCTCGGTTCTCGTCGTCGCGGCGTATCTCGGGCCCGACGACATGGGTCGCTACGCGCTGCTGATCTTCCTGGCGTCCCTGGCGGTGCAGATCCTGTCGCTGCCATCGAAGCCCGGCACGATCCGGCGCGTGTTCGGCGGGGGCGACGACGAGGGAGACGACGAGGACGACGACGCCGACATCGCCGCCTCTCCCGAGCGCGCGCTCGGCACCGGGCTCGCGTGGACCGCGCTGCTGGGGGTGGTCGGCGGCGCGTTGATCGTCGCGTTCGACCAGCCGCTGGCCGATCTCCTGCTCGGTGAAGGCGCCGATCCCACGCTGGTGATGTGGTCGGGAGTGCTGGTGGTGGGCTGGCTGATGGTCAAGCTCGCCTCGATGGTGATCTGGCTCGAGCGTCGCCCGAGCGCGTTTTTGATCGCCGACTCGTCGCGCCCCGCTCTCAGCCTCGCCGCGCTGCTCGCGTTCCTGGCCGCCGGCGAGGGCTTGGAGGGAGCGATCGCGGGCACGGCGGTGGGCACGCTGGTGGCCTCGGCGGTGCCGCTGCTGTTGTTGCGCGGAAGCTTCGAGCCCTCGTTCGACCCCGCCGAGGTCTGGCAGATCGTCCTCAAGGGCAAGGACCGTGCGCCGATCGTGAGCTCGTTCTGGTTCGTCCAGAACGCCGACATCTTCCTGCTGTCGCGGTTCATCAGCGACACCGACCTCGGCATCTACAACCTCGCCTCGCGCACCGGGCTGGTGGTCGCCCTGTTGCCGCAGGGATTCCGGATCGCGATGCGCGCGCTGCGCAAGGGCGCGGCCTTCCAGGCCGTTCAGCAGCAGTACGGCAAGGCGACGGCGCAGGGCCAGCTGCTCGGCTACTTCGTGCAGCTGTCGCTGTTCGCCGTGCTGGTGATGGTGCTGCTCGGCACGGTGATCGTCGACGCCGCGCCCCCCGAGTACGCCGACGCCGCCGGGCTGATCCCCTTTTGCGCGGCCGGCTTCGTGATGGCGCCCCTGCTTCGCACCGTCAACCAGACGGTCAGCATCTCCAACAACCGGAAGAAGTTCATCGCCGGCGTGGTCGGCGGTGCGCTGGCGTTCGGCGCCGCGGTGGTCCTGCTGGCGCCCGAGATCGGGGCCTACGCTGCGCCGCTGGCGATGCTGATCGGTTTCGGCGGCCCGGCGGCGCTGCTGTTCATCGACGGCCAGCGGGGCAAGAAGCCGCTCAAGTTTCCCTACAGCGAGACGCTGCGAGCGCTCGCGCTTGCGTGCGTAGTCGGAGGCGGCTTTCAGCTCCTGCCCGAGATGGCGACGCTGCTCGAGCTGGCGATCGCGATCGCGCTCATCCTGCTGTACCTGACGCTCCTGGTCCTGTTTCGGGTTGTGCCGGAGCACCATTGGGCCCCGCTGCTGCACACGGCGCGCTCGCTCGCACGCGGCACGGCGGTCAACGTCAACCCGCGACGGGGGCTGCGGGCGATCGATCCCGCCAGCCGCGAGGAGCTGCGTCTGGCAGTGCTCTACGGAGTACCCGCCGAGCGCCTCGCGCCCGATGGCGACACGGCGGGGGAGGGCGAGCGCCTGGTCCACACCCTGCGCACCGTGGGCGAGAACGCGGGCGTCGCCGTGGGACACCGCACGGGGCACGACCTCCAGATCTCCGTGTTCCTGTTCGAGGACGCGCCACCGGCGGCGCGCGATGTCAGCATGGGGCGGCTGCTCGACGCCGGCGCTTCCGCAGCCGACCTGCGCGCGCTCGAGGACCTGGTCGCGCACCTCGCGCGGATCCCTGACGACGCGTGGGAGGGCCAGCCGGCGGGAGGCCGGCGCCTGATCCGCCGACGGGCGATCCGGCGCCGCCGCGCTCGCGGCAGCGCCAGTCGCAGCTAGCGGGCCGCGCTCAGTCGGAGCGCCTGATCACGATCTGGTCGGCCTCGACGGTCACCTCGACCCGTCGCTTGCCCGCCCAGTGCTCCTTGTAGGTAGGGTCGTCGGCGACCGCCGGGTCGAGCCAGAGACCGTAGCCCTCGTCGCCGTGGTCGAAGGTGCCCTGCATTGTGGCGGCGCCTCGCCCGCCGCGTCCGCCCCGGCCCCGCCGCCGTCGTCGCCGTCGCGGCCGGCGGCCGCCTTCCGCGTCCTCGTCGGTTGCGCCCTCCTCTTCATCCTCTTCGTCGGTCCCCTCGAGGTCGGAGAGCTTCTCGCGCTCGCGCGAGGCCGCCTCGATCTCGGCCTCGATCTCGTCGCGCAGGTCGGTGTCGTCGGCCTCCTCGCCGTCCGTCTCCAGGGAGTGGCGGCGGCGAAACTCGCGCAGCTCGGCGGTCGAGACCTCGAGCTGGTGGGCGATCCACGCGTCGGTGCGGCCCTGGCGCACCCAGGCGCGGATCTGGTTGAGCTGTGAGCGAAGCGGCTTGGCCACGGAACTCCTCGTCGGAGCGGGCGATACTAACGAACGCCTCGTACCGCCCGATTGGGCTTGACAAGCGGGAGTCAAGTGAATTTTGGCTGTAGCGCCAAGGCGCGCGACCGGCTACCCTGAGCAACAGATAGTTGGGGGGCGCTCGTTAGGGGGGCGCAAACAACCGCAGCTCGAATGGAGGCGAGATGCTGGTTCTGACGCGTAAGACCAACCAGAGCATCATGATCGGGGACGACATCGAAGTCTCCGTTCTGGCGGTATCCCGGGACAAGATTCGACTGGGGATCACGGCGCCGCGCGACGTGCCGGTGTTCCGCAAGGAGGTCTACGTCTCGATCAAGGGCTCGGACGGGGATGCAGAGGCAGTTGCCGACGCGCTCGACGGGCTCCCCGGGGGCGACAAGTAGCCGCAGCCCGCCCGCGACCGCTAGCACCGTCTGTCACCAGCGTTAGCGCCTGCTAATGTTGCCGCCGGCCCGGAACCGTCCCTCCGGGGCCCGCTCGTCTTAGGGAATCAGGAGCACCTCAATCATGCGCATGCGACAGAGCCTCTCCCAGTTCGAGGTTGCCTTCGAGCAGGAGACCGCGCTCGACCGCCGTCGGCGCAAGCAGCTGCGGCAGCGGGCTGTCGCGCGCTCGCGCGCCCGCCGCATCCAGCGCACCGAGCAGCGCGGCAACATCGGCTTCGGCGCGCTCCTGCTCGCCCTCAGCGTCACCGTGGTGGTCGTCACCGTGGTGATGTTCGAGACACTCGCCTGGTTGATGGGCTGAGCGCCCGGGCGCCCTTACCCCTCGCAGGCGCCCCACAGGCCGCGACCGGCGTTGGCCGCCTCCTGGGCGAGCCGGGCGAAGCGCTCAGCGAACGAGTCGTTGGGGGCGATCGTCAGCGTCCGCGCCGCACCGTGTCGCAACAGCTCGGCATTGACGAACGTGTCACCGACGTAGACGTAGGCGAGCAGGCGCCCGTAGCGGTCCCGCCGCTCGGCGTCGAACACCAGCCGCACGCGCTCTCCCTCCACGAGCCGCGCGTTGAGCTCGCTGGCGTCGCTGCCGAAGCACTCGACCCCGATGTTGGGATCGACCTCCGGCGTGTCGACGCCGATGTAGCGCACGTCCTCGACCCCGCCGTCGAGCTCCACCTCGATCGTGTCGCCGTCGGTGACCTCGACGACCTCGCCGGTGACCTCGTCGGCTGTGGGCGTGTCAGCCGCGCCTGCGCCGCCCGAGTCGTCGTCGTCCCCGCAGCCGCGCACGAGCGCGACGGCGAGGATGGCGAGCAGCAGCACCGCTCCCAGGCTCGGTCCTCGGGCTCCGAATCGCATCCGCGCAGTGTCCAAGCCCGCCACGCGTCACGCCGCCCCGAATAGCGATGACAGTCGACTAACCGACCGTATAGGTCGTTAAGTCGACACTCGTGCTGCGGGAGCTAAGGGATCCGGGAGACGGAGGAGAGCATGATCTCCTTGATCTGCTCGATGATCTCCAGCGCCTGGCCCCACTCGCGCTGCCAGACGTTGCGGCCGTAGATCACGCCCGAGCCGCCGGCCTCCATGATGAAGCGCGTCTGCCCCAGCAGCTCGTCGTCGTCGACCTTGGAACCGCCCGAGAGGACCACGAGCGAGCGCCCCGCGGACTCGACGACCTGGCGGATCGCCTCCTCCTGGGAGACCTCCAGCTCGTTGTAGGGGGCGGGGGCGTCCTTGTCCTTGTCGGGGTTGAGCTTCGGCATGTTGAGCTTCACGACGTCGGCGCCCATCTCCATCGCCAGCCGGGCGGCATAGTCGATGGCGTAGAAGGAGTCGCGGCCGCCCTTCTGCTCGATCGCCGAGCCGCGCGGATAGGCCCAGACGACCAGCGGCATCCCGTAGCGGTCGCAGTCCTCCCGCACCGTCTTGAGCTGATGCAGGTCGTCGTCCTGGCGCGGCGAGCCCACGTACAGCGTGTAGCCCACGGCGTCGGCCCCGAGGCGCACGGCGTCCTCGACCGACGCGTTGGTGGTCGAGAGTGCCTCGTCCGACGGTGGGACGTCGGTCTTGGCGTTGACCTTCAGCAGCAGTGGCACCTGGCCGGCGTAGTCGGGGTAGTACTTGGTCGCCAGGCCGATCTGGCAGGCGATCGCCGAGTAACCGGCCTCGGCGGCGAGCCGGAACTGGTACTCGGGGTCCTTCGACGCCGGGTTGGGGAAGAAGTCGCGCGGCCCGTGCTCGATGCCCTGATCAATCGGCAGCAGCAGCAGCGTCCCGTTGCCGGGGCCAAACTCGAACAGCAGGCGGCGCAGGCGAGTGCGCTTGCCCGGCGAGATCGTGGCCAGTAGGGACTTCTGCTCCGTGACGCTGCCTAGTTCCATGACTCCCTCGGTTGTTCGGCGACCCGCTTTGGCGGCGAAACGGGTCTCGAGCTCGATTGCTCCGTTTTCCTCCGGCGGTGCCAGTATAGGCGCGTGCTCGAGCACAATTTCGCCGGTCCGGCGTTCACGATCGGCATCGAAGAGGAGCTGATGCTGCTCGAGGAGAACGGGCTCGGCCTCGCGCAGGAAATCGAGACCGTGCTCGAGTCGGTTCCGCCGGAGCTCGAGGGCCAGGTCAAGCCCGAGCTGATGCAATCGGTGCTCGAGATCGCAACGACGCCGTGCCCGGACGTGCGCACCGCGGGGGAGGAGTTGCGCGTCCTTCGCCACGCGGTCACCGAGATCACCGAGAGCCACGGGATGCGCCTCGGCGCCGCGGCCACGCATCCGTTCGCGCGGTTCGAGGACCAGGAGATCGTCGACCGCCCGCGCTACCACCAGATCATCAACGAGCTCCAGTACGTGGCGCGCCAGGAGCTGATTTTCGGCACGCACATCCACGTCGGCATCGAGGGCGCCGACCGGGCGATCTACGTCGCCGACGGGATCCGTCGGTACCTGCCCCTGCTGCTGGCGCTGTCGGCCAACTCCCCGTTCTGGCGCGGCAAGAGCACCGGCATGATGTCCACGCGCACGGCGATCTTCCGCGCCTTCCCCCGCGCGGGCATCCCGCCGCACTACGGGACGTGGGAGATCTTCTCCAACCGCGTCGAGCTGATGATGCGCGCCGGTGCGATCGAGGACTACACGTACCTCTGGTTCGACGTTCGCCCGCACCCGAACCTGGGCACGGTCGAGACCCGCGTGTTCGACCAGATGACGCGCGTCGAGCACACGATCTCCATGGCGGCGCTGGTGGCCTCGATCGCCCATCGCCTGTGCGCGCTGTTCGACGCCGAGGAGCCGCTGGTGGAGTACCCGACCGAGCTCGTCGACGACAACAAGGTCCGCGCGGCGATCCGCGGCGTCGACGGCAAGCTGATCGACTTTCGCCGCGGCGAGCGGGCCACGGCGCCGGAGATGGCACACAAGCTCATCGAGCTGGTCGCCGACCACGCCGACGAGCTCAACTGCCGCGCGGAGGTCGAGGGAATCGCCGACCTGCTGCAGACCGGCACCGGCGCGCACCGCCAGCTCGAGCTCTATGAGGCGACCGGCGACATGCACGCGCTGGTCGCGGAGATCGCAGAGAAAAGCCGGGTCTAGGGCGCGCCTGGGCGTAGCCGCGCGGCTGCGCGATACTTGAGGGGAATGGAGTCGTCGTCCCCAGAGCTCAGCGTCGTCTGCAAGAACTGCGGTGCGGAGGTCAGCCCCTACGTCACCGAGTGCCCGTACTGCGGCACCCGCCTGCGCAAGCGCGCGCCGAAGCTCGAGCGGGTGGGCGACGAGGTGCGGGTGCGCGAGGGCCGGCGCGAGCGGCGCCGGCGCCGAGCCGCCGAACGGCGCGAGCGGCGCCGGCAGCGCGGCGACCGCCTCGCCGTGCTCGCCGACCGCCCAGTGGCGACGATCGCCGCGATCCTGGCGCCCGCTCTGCTGCTGGTCGTCGAGCGGGCGTCGAACCTGTCGGTCTTCGACCTCGGCGCGATCGTCGGCCCGGTCGACAGCGAGTGGTGGCGGTACTTCGCCGCGCCGTTCGTCTACGACGACATCGGCTACCTGTTCGCCTGCGGCCTCGCCGTCGCGATCTTCGTGCCCGGCATCGAGGCGCGGCTCGGCGCGATCCCGGCGATCTTCTTGATCATTGGCGCGGGCGCCCTTGGAATGCTCGCCGCCGACGGCCTCGAGACCGCCTTCGGCGACGGCATCCTCGTCGCCGCCGGCGGCAACGGGATCGCCCTCGGCTGCCTGGCCGCGTGGCTCGTGCTGCGCGACGCCGAGCGGCGCGCCGACCCCACCGAGGAGTACGACCGCGTCGCGGTCGCGGTCGCCGCCGTCGTGCTCCTGCTCTTGCCGCTGGTCGAGGACTTCGCCGATCCGTGGGCCGGGCTCGCCGGCGCTCTGGTCGGCGCGGCCTGCGGGCTCGCCGCCGCGCTTGGGGGCCGCACCGGCGAGCGCGCGTGAGCAAGTTCACCGCGCTCACCGACGAGCTCCACGACTACCTCGTCGAGCACGGGGCTCGCGAGGACGACGTGCTGCGGCGCGTACGGGAGGAGACGGCGGCGATGGGCGACGTGGCCGTGATGCAGATCGCGCCCGACCAGGGCGCGTTCATGACCCTGCTCTGCAGGCTGCTCGGCGCGCGCGAGACCTTGGAGCTCGGCACGTTCACCGGCTACTCGGCGATCTGCATCGCCCGCGGCCTGGCGCCGGGAGGGCGCCTGGTCGCCTGCGAGCTCTCCGAGGAGTACGCCGAGATCGCCGCGCGCAACTTCGAGGCGGCGGGCGTCGGCGACCGGATCGAGATCCGGATCGGGCCGGCGATCGAGACTCTGCGCGCGCTGCCGGAACGCGAGCTCTTCGACTTCGCCTTCATCGACGCCGACAAGCCCAGTTATCCGGACTACTACGAGGAGTCGCTCGCGCGGTTGCGCCCGGGCGGCCTGATCGTCCTTGACAACGTCCTCACCGGCGGCGCCGTGCTGGAGGACGCCGACCGCGGCCACTACTCGAAGGAATCCGTGACCACGATGCGCGCGCTCAACGAGCGGATCCGCGACGACGAGCGCGTCGACGTCGCGATGATCGCCGTCGCCGACGGGCTCACGCTCGCACGCAAGCGGTGAGATTCGAGCGCGACACGGTCGAGGCGATCCAGCAGCGCGCCTTCCGCGACTTCTTCGAGATGATGGCCCGTAGCTCCGCCGACGCCAAGGTGGTGGAGTTCGACGGCGTCGCCGCCCTGACCGTGCCGGCGGTGCCGCGCCGCTCTATTCCGAACTCGGTCGTCTATCGCAACGTCGCCGGATTGGCGCGCGCGCTCGACCGGCTCGCCTCCTCCTACGAGGAGGCGGGAGTAGAGGCCTGGACCGTCTGGGTGCCGGATTTCGATCGGGAGGCGATCGAGCTCCTCGAGGATGCCGGCCACGCCTTCGACGGAAAGCCGGGGGCGATGGTGATGCACCTAGCGGAGCTCGGAGAGCGCGACCTGGGTGACCTCGACTACCAGCTCACCGACTCGATGCCCATGCTGGGCGAGCTCAACGATCGCGCCTACGGCCACCGCGGTGGCGACGGCTACGCGCCCGCCTTTACTCGGCTGGCCGAGGGGTTGCCGCTGCGGCTCTACGTGGCGCAAGTGGACGGTGAGCCCGCCAGCTGCCTGGCGACGATCGATCACGAACCGGTTGCGGGCGCCGAGGCACCCGACTGCGGCATCTACTGGGTTGCCACGCCGGAGGAGTACCGCGGGCGCGGGCTGTCGACCCGGTTGCTCCACGCCGCTCTCGCGGAAGCACGCGACCGCGGCTGCGCCACCACCTCGCTGCAGGCGTCGCAGATGGGCGAGCCCATCTACACCAAGCTCGGCTACCAGATGCCGTATCGCTACCACCTGTACGAGCGCCGGGCGTCCGCGTGAGCGTTCAGAGTGCGGCGCTGGTCCGCGACCTGTCGCGCGTCGTCGGCCCGGAGAGCGTCTTGGGACCGGACGAGGCCGGCGCCTACTCCTCGGACGAGAGCGAGGGCAGTGGGGTGCGCGGCCGGCCCGACGCGGTCGTCCTTCCGGGTACGCCGCAAGTGGTCGCCGACGCGGTCGCCTGGTGCTATGAGCGCGACCTGCCGATCGTGCCGCGGGGCGGCGGGTCGGGCTTTGCCGGTGGGGCCGTGCCGGTCGACGGCGGCGTGGTGGTCTCGATGGAGCGCCTCGACCGCGTGCTGTCGTTCGATCCGGGCTTGTGGCGCATGCGCGTGCAGGCCGGGGTGAGGACCGCAACCGTCCGTCGCCTCGCGCGCGAGAACGGGCTGCTGTTTCCGCCCGATCCGGGGGCGGCGGAGCAGTCGCACGTCGGCGGCAACATCGCCACCAACGCCGGCGGCCCGCACGCGTTCAAGTATGGCGTCACCGGGCATTGGGTCACGGGCTTGGAGGCCGTGGTGCCGCCAGGCGAGCTGATCGAGGTCGGGGGGCCGATTCGCAAGGACGT